>FWPV01000879.1_pt1 | contig 89325 bp, 69 predicted proteins | sample 2228371 | NCBI WGS metagenome assembly FWPV01 (sample SAMEA103939776, study PRJEB20133) | metagenome
CCGAGTGCCGACCCGGTCTCACCGGCTCTGGCTACGCCTCCTGTACGCTGAAGACGCCTTTCTGCACCGCGAGGAGCACGTCCGGGTCAAGTCCTCTTGCCCGCCATTTGTCCCGCAGGACCCTGGCGGCCAGTTCCATCTGTCTTGACCCTGCTGGTAGCTGCAGCGTGACAACCACAGCATATTGTAGCCATGAATCGAGCCAGCATTCGTCGCAACTTCTTACGTCTTAAGCGCTTGAGCGATGGCATCTTAGCCGGCACTCGGGCATGGATTGGCGTCTGGCAGATTGTCCTGTAGCCCGTCCCCCAGACAGTCTGGGGGACAGTCCCCCATACAACAGGTAGTTAGGTATGCCAGACTGCCGGGAAGACGGGCTGATGGGCCGTGTGGTTGACCGACTACTGGGTGATGGCTCGGTCGGTCCGGCACACTGTGACTCTGACGGTCTGTCAGACCGACCGGCAGGTCATTGCCGGGTTTGCCCGGGAGACGGGGGGGGAGCCTGTCTGGCATGCGAACTGGCAGACCGACAGCGGGATTGACTGATGGGTGGTGTGCAGGGCGGTGTGCCGGTCGCACTATCGGTTACTCTGCCGGTCAGCATCCTCGGCTCAGGGTCGCGCCTATGGTCGCGGGCTGATGTATGCCATGAGTGGTGGGCCGATGAAGACGTCGTGCGCGGCCGATACTGGATACCGAGATGCGGCTTCGGCCGAGACGTAAGATAGGGTGTCAGGACCTCTGCCTGTGCCCGACAACTGTCACCTTGGTGCCACGTCTGAATCAAGCGCGTCCGGACAAAACAGCAGGGGCGGGCTTGATGCCCGCCCCTGTAACTGGTCCGGTCGTGTCTAGCGGAGCAGGACCGACTTGACGGTCTTGAGCCCGGACCGGGTTTCGAGCTTGTACAGATAGGTGCCGTTGGCGACCGAGCGGCCGGCTTCGTCTTTGCCGTCCCAGGACGTGACGTAGGACCCGGCGTCCATGCTGCCTTCAGCCAGCACCCGCACAACCCGACCGCTGACGTCGTAGACCGCAAGCCGGACGCGGCCCGCAACCGGCAACTGCCAGCGGAGTGCCGCACTGCGGCGCACCGGGTTGGGCGCTGCGACCAGACTCAGTGCCTTCGGGACGAGACTCGACCCGAACTCGGCGACGCCGACGTTGGGCGGGTTGGTGGTGAACTTGACCGCACGACCAGCGACGACCGGAGCCGAACCACGATGGTAGGAACCGTCGAAGAGCGCTTGAATCGCAATCTGCACAGTTGGATCCTGCTCGCCGACCGTGGCCGAGCTGGTCTGATTTGCCGTCAAGTACTGGAAAAGGAATACGCAGTTGCCGTCTGAAGCGGCCATCGTCGTGTCGTAGAGGACGATTTGGTTCTTGTCGAAAGTCGTCCGGCTGGAGTAGTAGGCGACCGAATCCCACTCGATGATGAACCGGTGGTTGGCCGAGTCGTGGTAGTACCAGACACCGCCGCCGGTCGGCGGGTACAGGTCGTCCCAGTTGATGCAGAGGGCTGGAGCAGTGAGCGTTTGACTGGGCAGGGCGGTGTTGGTGTAGGTTGTCAGGCTGGTCGAGCCGGGCGCAACCCAGCCGTTGCCGCAGATTGAGACCTGAGTGTAGTTCTGATTGTAGAACCGGAACGGGCCGAATGCTGGCGGCAGGTCGACCACGACCGTTTGGTCGTCGGACAGGGTCAGACGCGTACCAAGATTGCGGATTTCGACCCAGTTGAAGCTCGGACACTCAGTGTAGAATGTGTCTACGTTATCGTAGGCCCAGTACAGGGATGGGGTGCGCGGGCCGTCGGGAATTGGGTCACACGCCCTGATTTCGCCGACCATGATGCTGAACGGCAGGGTCTGGTTCAATCCACCCGAGGTGACGAACAAGGTGCAGGGGATGCGCGTCTCGGGTGGCATCGTGAGGGTCCGGACAGTGAACTGGTCGGTGCCGTTCATGCCCGTGCTTTCGGCCGGGATAGTTCCGAACGCACCGAATGAGTCGGTGACGACCATCCGGCTGTCACCGGACTTGAGCACTGCGGTTACGTTCTGAGCGTTGCCGAATCCGATGTTGCGGAGCGTCACAACCAGGTTGGCGGTTTCGTTCGGGTCGAGCCGGCCGTTGCGGTTGCCGCCTTGAACCGTGTCGAGCACCATGACACTGACGTAGGTAAGAAACGGTGCGCCGACCCTGATGTAGAGACGTGAGTTCCAGACCGAGTCGGCAGCGTCGCGGCACTCTAGGTCAAACCGAATCAAGTGACCGTTGGTGCAGGCTTGGGCAACAGAGAACTGGTACCCATTCGGGCCGGTGAACGCCGAGTCGCGTGCGCCGACATCACCGAATGCCTTGACCGAATCGAGCACCGTTGTGAACCCGTCCGTGGTCCTGAGCTTGCCGATGAGTGAACGGGCAGTTGAATCGCCGTGGTTCTTGACCCACAACGGCAGCTTGATGGTTTCGCCCGGGTTGACTGAGCCGTCGCCGTTGCCGCCGGGCGGTGAGTCGTTGATGACGTGGCGGAGATAGACGACATAGGGTGTCCCCGAGGTCGCGGCCAGGCAGGTGCCCTCAAACGGCAGCATCGGGGTATGCGGCGTACCCACGGCGTGGCCGTCCGAGGCGGTGACCGAGAACTCACCCGGCGTGGTCGGACTGATGTTCAGGGTTACGTTGCCTGAGTTGTCGGTAAACCCGACGACGTAGCACTCGCCCGGTTTCCAGGCACAGACGCGTGCCTTCGCCACGGGCACGCCGTTGGCCGTGACGCTGACGTCGAACGGCGACGGGCCGACCGGCACGCGGGGCGGGTAAGTCACTGTCGGCGCAACCGGCTGACCGCCAGACCAGACCTGCATGGCCGGGTCACCAAGATTCAGGTACATGTAGATATTGTCCGGATAGGGCGAGCCGGGCCAGTACTTACCGACATAGGCGTCAATGTTGCACTGAATCCAGCCGATGTCCCAGGTCGGCAGCACATAGTCGCGCACCCCCGGAATGTTGATCGTCCAGGTGTCGCACATCGAACGGACGAGCGTCGAGCAGATGCCGTGGTTGGGATAGGTGTAGCTCGCCTGAGTCGCGGCCATCGAGCCGACTCCGCCACCCGGGTACTTGCGCAGCCAGGCCTCAGACAGACAGGTCGGGTCGGAAATCGCGCCGCAGTTACAGGCGATGTTGTAGACCATCGGCGTCAGGTCGCCGTTGGTCAGGGCATTGACATTGGCTATCAGCCAGGGCGCGCCACCCTGCTGGGCCATTGTGTACCACTGGTCATTGTCACCGTGTCCGCGGTAGGTCACGACTCCTCGGCCCCGGTTGATGCGGGCGGCGATTGAGTCGTTGCCCATGAACTGGCACATCAAGGTATCGAAGTCATATCGGTACCAGGCCATCGGGTGCTGATAGATGCCTCGGACGCAGCCGGAGTATTTGCCCGGGTACTGTTCAGAGCAGGCGACCAGTTCGTGGCGGGTAAGCCAGTTTGCCGTCGTCGGCGGGTCTTTGGTGAACTTGAGGATCTTCTTCACCTGATTCTCAAGGTCCTGGGCCGATGCCGGTGAAAGCCGGCTGAGGCCGATTTCCGGGAAGTTGTCGGGCGTGGGCGGAAGCAAGTCCGAGTACCAATAGTCGCTCATGCCGACACCGCCCATCGGCTGCATCGGAATCTCACCGTATTCGCCGACCAGCAGCACCCAGCGCAGTTTTGCCGGAGTGTGCCGGTTGTACTCGGCGCGGATCGAGTCCTTGATTTCCTGGGCGGTCCAGCTCGGTTTGTGGATGATTCTCGTCTCGACCCCACGCTTCTGGTGCCAACCGATGAGTGAATCCTTGAGCCACGGATGGTTCCACCAGTTGTCATGAGCGACGACCAAGTACTCGACACCCGGGTTGTCGTTGTAGTCAATGGTAACCGGCAGGTGACGGAAGTTGTCCACAAACCGGGCATAGGTTGAGGCGAGCCAGGCCGGCAGACGTTTGACCGTATATGTTCCACCTGAGAACCTGACATTCACCCGGAACCGGGTGTAGACCTCAAGCTCCTGCTTGGCCGGGTTGTAGTGCACGGGATAGACCTGGATGTTGCCGATGGCGAGTTCGCGCCATACTCCCGTGCCCATGACCTTGGCGTCGAAGCCCGGGTATGAGCCGTCCTTGGCATAGAACTCACGGTCAATGACGAACGGATGATTGCTGCCCTCGGTCGCCGGGGTCTGGTACGGGTACAGGACGATGTTGCCAAAGGTGCGCCGGTCGAGGACCTCGACCGAAACCTGAACCTGCGCGCCGTCCGGAATCCCCAAAAGGTACGAGAGCTTCGGCACCTGAGGCTTGCCGACTTCAAGCGCCGCCATCACGTCACCGGGAATGTTGACCACCTGATAGGTTTGGCCGTCAACGGTCACCGGGTCAGCAGTAACGCCGGGCAACTCGGCATCGAGCACAGCTCCGGCACTGGTATTGCTGACGACGCGGACCTTCGGCCGGGTCTCTGGGCCGGTGCCAAGCCAAGCACCGGTTGAGATGCCGGCGCAGAGCAGCGCCAGCAGTATGACATTGCGGTTCATGACTTTAGTCCTCCTTGGGATTGCCAATAGAAAAGGGGGCTGCTCTCAGGCAGCAGCCCCCGGGACAAGATACTTCGGAGCGAACCAAGCTAGCGAGTGAGCACGGCCTTGCGGGACAAGTTTCCAACCGTGCTGTTCAGCCGGTAGAAGTAGATACCCGCGGCCAGTTCCCGGCCCGAGTTGTCTCGGCCGTTCCATACTACCTGATACACTCCGGCCGGCACCAGGTCAGGGCCCGAGTTGACCAGGTCGCGTACCACCCGGCCCGACGCGTCGCAGACCGACAGCCGTACGCGCGCCGCGCTCGGCAGCGAGTAGTTGACCACGACCGAGCGCGAGAACGGGTTGCGGGACGGTGCGAGTTCGAGCCGACGGCCGGCAAGATCCTTTGCGCCGTCGGCGATACCGGTCACGATTGTGTCGGTCGTGAACTTGATGGCCCGGCCCGGAACAATCGGCAGTGAAGCGCGATGGTACTCGTTGTTGAACAACGCCTGGATTGCGATGGTGCGGGTCGGGTCCTGCTCGCCGACCGTGGCTGAGCTGGTCTGGTTCGCGGTCAGATACTGGAACACGAACTCACAGTTGCCGTCGCAGGCGGCGAGGGTTGTGTCGTAGAGAATAATCTGGTTCTTGTCGAAGACCGTGCGGTTGGAGTAGTAGGCGACCGAGTCCCACTCGACAATGAACCGGTGGTTGGCCGCGTCGTGATAGTACCAGACGCCGCCGCCGGTCGGTGGGTACAGGTCGTCCCAGTTGATGCAGAGTGCGCCGGGCAGGGTTGTGGTGGGCAGTGTGCTGTTGCTGTAGGCACTGACCGTGGTGGAGCCCGGAGCAACCCAGCCGTTGCCGCAGATTGAAACCTGAGTGTAGTTCTGATTGTAGAACCGGAACGGCCCGAACGAACTGGGCAGGTCAACAACCACGGTCTGGTCGTCGGACAGGGTCAGCCGCGTACCTAGGTTGCGAATCTCAACCCAACTGAACCGCGGCGCTTCGGCGTACGTCGAGTCGCCGTCGTCATAGGCCCAGTACAGCGCCGGACTCCTCGGGCCGTCCGGAATCGGGTCAACCGCGGTCAGCCGGCCGACCTCGATGCCGAACGGGACGTTCTCTACCGGGTAGCCGCGCTGGCTGACCCGCAGCGTGCACGGTATGACGTACTCGCGCGGGATTGCAGCCGAGGCCCGGACCCGGAACCGGTCGGTCGTGTTCATCACCCAACTGTCCGCGGGCACCAGCCCGTAGTCACCGGTCGAGTCGAGTACCACGAGCCGCGCGTCACCCGAGACGAGCACTGCGGTCACTTCGTAGGCGTTGCCCAGACCGGAGTTGACCAATTGCACGGCGATGTCGCACTCCTCACCCGGGTCGAGTTTGCCGTTGCCCGAATCGAACGCATAGACCGAGTCGCCGCTGAGTACTGGTGTCCCGGCCTTAAGCGCAAACCCGGAAGTCCAGAGCGAATCGAGCGTGTCGGTGATGGCCAGCTCGAACTTCATAGTGTAGCCGTTCGGCACCGAGCCGGCAACCGAAAAGCCGAACCCGCTGTCGCCGGTGTACCCGGTGTCGCCCTCAACGATTGCGCCGATGTACTTGACCGAGTCAGTAATGGCGACGCACGTATCGGTTGTCCGCAGCTTGGCCCAAACCCCAACCGTCGTGTAGTCACACTGATTCTTGACCCAGACCGGCAGGTTGACCGTCTCGCCCGGGTTGATGATGCCGTCGTTGTTGCCGCCGGCGCTGTCGTCAATCACCGCTCGATAGAACCGGACACCGAACGGCAGCGGCGTGTTCTCGATGCAGCGCATCGCGTCGATCCGGCCCGTGCCGTAGGTGTTGTTCTTGGGCTGGGTGCCAAGGGGCAGGACCGACAGCTGCATAATCGAGTCAACCTCCTCAGGCAGCAGGGTCGGGTTCTTCTGAAGCATCAGGGCGCAGACTCCGGCCGCACAGGGCGTCGCCATGGAGGTGCCCGACATCTGGGTGTAGCCGCCGCCCAAGCGGGTCGAGGTGACGTTGACGCCCGGCGCGGAGAAGTCGGGCTTCAGCAGGCCGGGCGGGTAGGGGTAATCGTTGTAAGGCGGAATCGTGTCCCACTTGACCGGCCCCCAGGAAGTGAACGAGGCGTAGTTGTCATTGTTGTCGGTCGCGCCGATGGAAATCGAGCCGCCCAGACCGCCCGGAATCGCGGCCGGGTGATGCCAAGGACTGGGCACGTTGCCCGGACAGCGCAGGTTGTACGGCGGACTCGAGGAACCCTCGTTGCCGGCAGCAATGAAATAAGGCAGCCCAGCCGCAGCCACGTTGGTAACGCACTGGCGCCACAGCGCCTGTCGCGGACTCCACGACCGGATAATCCAGCCGAGACTCATGCTCAGCAGGTGGGCGTGGTTGTCCGGGGAGAGCGGCGGCGCGACGCAGAACTGCATCGAGTTCATCACCGTGTTCTCGGCAATCGTGTCCGGATACGGCTGGGAGATGCTCGTCTTGGTCCGACAGGTCATCACCCGCGACTTCGGCGCCATCCCGGTCGTGTCCCCGCCCGTGCCGTCGCCCGAGTGCGTGCCGCAGGTGTGCGTGCCGTGACCGTGGGCGTCCATCGGGTTGTTGTTGTTCTGCTCGAAGTTCCAGCCGTGGTACGGATAGTTCGGGTCGGTCCACATATGCCCGGCCAGGTCCGGATGGGTGTAGTCGCAACCGGTATCAATGTTGCCGACGACGACCCCCTCGCCGGTGTAGCCGTAGACCAGCCAGACGCTATCGGCCTTGACTTTGCGGACGTTCCATTCGACCGTGAACGAACCGTCGAGCGCGTCGGTCGGCGGGTTATCCGGCATCACGGCCAAGGCGTTCTCGGTCGGAATCAAGTCCCACTGCACGAACCAGACTTCAGGCCGTTGGGCAACCGCGTTGATGACCTCGGGCACCGCCTCGCAGTAAACCGCATTGGCAATCCAGAACGGAATGATGGTCTTGACTTTCCCCTGCCGGGCTCCAACCTCAAGCTCGGCCAGCAGGCCCGCCTGGTCCTCCTGGGCCATTGCCTTCAGCGCGGCTACGGTTGTCTCCCAACGCTGCTGCTTGTTCTTGATCGTTCGGATGATTGTCTGGGCATCGAGCTGGCGTGCCAGCGCGATTGTCACCCCGATGTGCTCATTCGCATCAGCCTTAGCCATCTGCTCAAGGAGCGCGGGTTCAATCAGGGCGGCCCATGATGCCGTGATGGAGAACACCACAGCAAGGGCTACAGCTCTCTTCACTTGTTCCTCCTGCTACTGCTGTCTCGGACGTTTGACTCCGGTCTCGGGCGACTCGGCACCATCTCTGCCTGACCCTATATTATAGTCCCCTACCGCTGCCCGTCAAATCTACCCAGTGGTCTGAATCCGACATTGAACCACGATATTCCCTGAGAAGACAACTGTGCTCGGGGGCAAGTCTCGTGAGCGCGCAGCGGTCAACCTCGGAACCGGCCGCTGCCCCAGCCAAGGTCAGCGGCTAAGGACGAGCGTTCGGGTGGCGCTGGCCGCACCGGCCGAGATGCTTACCAAATAGACACCGGCGGACAGGGAGCTGAGGTCAAGCGCCATTTGAGATTTCAGATTGCAGATTTCAGATTGCAGGACGAGGCGGCCGGAGGGGTCGAAGACTGAGAGAACAGGATTCGACTCGAGAACTCGGGGATTCAAGCGCAGTGTGGTCGAGCCGCGGCAGACGCTCGGGACGGCTGCCAGCTTGATGCCTCTGGCACCCGGCGTCGGGCTTTCGGCAACGCCGACCACCGCATTGGTGGCGAACCAAATCTCGTCCCGGCGGTTGCGCTGGTCCTGCCACACGACATAGGCGAACCCGGCTGAGTCTGCCGCAATGTCTGGGTCGGCCTGAAGTTCGGCAGTCGGGTCATTGACCATTTCGCGCGGCTGCCAAGTCTGGCCGTGGTCGGTCGAACAGGCATAGTAGACGTCGTATTCCCAACCGACCAGGTCGCAGACCATGAGCGAAGCATGGACACTGCCCGAAGGGTCAATCGCCAGTTTGCCGCCATTCAGGTAGGATGAGTAGAGCGTGTCAAGGTCAGTGACCCGGACCGGCTCGGTCCAGCTGTCGCCGAGACTGATTGAGGTGCGGGCTTCGGTTGCCAGCTGGTTGCCCCCGCTGCCGCCCGAGTAGTCGCAGATGATGTGCTCGGCATCGGCGACAACATGGGGCTGACCGCAGTAGCCGGAGAAAGTGTCAAGGGTGACGCAGGGTGAGAAGGTCCGGCCGCCGTCGGTTGACCGGGTGAAAGCCGCATCCTTGTTGATGTAGCCGGGCCTCACCCAGACCGGGTTGGACGAGACGACAAGGTAGGCATTGGTCCCGGGCTGGACAAACACGTCGGCATGGTGGCAGTCGCTGGGCACAGTGTCGTCATCCACTCGGACATTGGCCCGCCAGGTCCGGCCCTGGTCGGTGGAAACCGAGGACCAGATATGATGGTAGGCACCGCGTTTGTCGTTCCAAGCCGCAAACAGGTGGCCGGCAGTGTCAACCGCAACCCGGGCCCAGCCCGCAGCAACGACCGCTGGGTTGTCGTCAATCTGAGCCGGAGATGACCAGGTCGCGCCGTCATCGGTCGAGCGGACGCACCAGAAATGGCCGTTGTTGCCCGAGGTTCGTTCGGTGTAGACGATGTAGATGCTGCCGTCGGGCCCGACCGCGACGTCGGGGTAGCAAGCAAACAGACTGCCGCGCTTGACGAGCCGGTCCTCGGTCAGCCAGGTGCGGCCGTGGTCGGTGGATTTCTGGAAGTAGATGTCGGAACGGACGACAACGATGCCGGCCAACGAGTCATTCTCAAACGCGACATAGACGGTTTGGCCCGACGGTCTGAGCGGGCCGCAGGCGATGGCAGCGTGATAGCAGCCGTGGCTCGGTCGGTTCTCGTGGTCAACACGGAAGTTGGGTCCGAACGCGGCCTGAACCTGCCCGAGCAAAAGCAATTGCGCGGCCAGAGACAGTATCATTCTCATGGTGCCTTCCTCGATGCAATACGACTATGCCCGATTGAGCGACAAAGTCAAGGTCGGGCAGCCGGCTAGTTCCGGGTCTTTTCCAGGCCGATGGCGTACCCCTTCTCAAAGGCCTCGATGTTCTTCGCGAGCAGCCGGTCCGGCACCGTGCCGGGTATCGAGTCGAGCACCGCCTGTTTCGGAATCAGACCGGTAACCGCGATGATGAAGCCGATCATGACAAAGTTGGCATAGAGCCGGTTGCCCAAGGCCTCGGCGATGCGTGTCGCCGGAATCGAGTACTGCCTGATTCTAGCCCGCACCGGATGGGGCCGGACCAGGTCCTCCTCGATTAGCAGGATGCCGTCCTCTTTCAGCTCGGGCTCGAACTTCTCGTAGGCTTCCTGGGACATGGCGACAAGGATGTCGGGCGCGGTCAGATAGGGGTAAAGGACCTCGGTGTCGGAAACAACCAACTGCGCCGAACAGGCGCCGCCGCGCGCCTCAGGTCCGAAGCTCTGAGTCAGGGTAGCGTACTGGTTGTTGTTGATGGCCGCGGCCTTGCCCAGGGCCATGCCGATACGGATGATGCCCTGCCCGCCGAACCCGGAGATCTTGATTTCCACTACTTACCTGCCGGCGGACTCATCGGGCCGGAGTAGCTCACGTACTTAGCACCCAACACCTTGCGCAGATGGTCGTCCATCATGCCAAGATAGGTCGGCTCCTTGCGCTCGACGAACTTGCCGACGATAATCTCCTGCTGGAACCGGATATCGCACTCGCGGGTGCTGGCGAAATTCTTGGTGACTGAATGGTCGTGGTAAAACTTCATCAGGTCGAGCCCGGTGCCGAGCCGGTTGCGGCGGCCGTAGACGGTCGGGCAGGGCGAGATGACCTCGATGAACGAGAAGCCGCGGTGGTTCATCGCCTCCTTGATGGCGACGGTGAGTTGACGGACATGGAGCGCGGTCCAGCGGGCGACATAGGTTGCGCCGCACGAATCCACTAGGAACGGGATGTTGAACGGCCGCTCGAAGCTGCCGTAGGGTGAAGTCGTCGTATTGGCGGTCTGGGGTGTGGTCGGCGCGGTCTGGCCGCCGGTCATCGCGTAGTTGAAGTTGTTGACGCAGATGACAGTCATATCCATGTTCCGCCGGGCAGTGTGAATCAGGTGATTGCCGCCGATGGAAACGATGTCACCGTCACCCGAGATGACGCAGACCTTCAGTCTGGGATTGGCCAGTTTGAGCCCGGTGGCAAAGGGCAGAGCCCGGCCGTGGGTCGTATGGAACGAGTCGAACTTCAGATAGCCGGCTGCCCGGCCGGTGCAGCCGATGCCGGAGACAATCGCAATCTCCTCGCGCGGTATCGTGTTCTCCTTGACCGCGGCGATGAAGGCGGTCAGAATCGTACCGAGGCCGCAGGTCGAGCACCAGATATGCGGCATCCGGTCCATCCGGAGAAAATCCTCCATCGGATGATGCTCGCTCGTGCCCCGTTCAATTGTCAACTGGTTGAGTTCAATCACTTGGCACCGTCCACGATTGCGGCCAGAATGTCGTTGGGGTTGTGAACCCACCCGCCGCAGTGGGGAACGAGCGTGGTCCGGCACTGGCCGTCTGCGGCCCGCTCTAGCTCACGGAACATCTGACCGAGGTTCAGCTCAGGCATCACCAGAGTTTTCACCTTGCGCGCCAGCTCGCGCACCTTCGCTTCCGGGAACGGCCAGACCGTGATGAGCCGGAGGAAGCCGACCTTGATGCCCTGCCCGCGGGCATCGGCGATTGCCTTGGTCGCGACCCGGGCGCTGATGCCGTAGGCGACGACGACGACATCGGCGTCATCGAGTCGCTCCTCCTTGAACATCATGATGGCGTCGGCATTGCGGCGAATCTTCTCGACCAACCGCGAGACGCAGACCTGCTGGCACTCGGCGTTGATTACCGGGTAGCCGCGCTGGTCGTGGGTCAGACCGGTGATGTGGAACCGGTAGTCGTCTCCGGCCCGAACCATCGGCGGCACCAAGTCCTCATCCGGCGCATAGGGAAAGTATCTGTCTTTCGGCCCGGTAAACCAGCGCCGGGGTACAAGCTCAATCTTGTCGGCCGGAGGGATGACCACCTTTTCGGTCATGTGCCCGACGCACTCGTCCATCATCAGAAGAACCGGCACCCGGTACTTTTCCGACAAGTTGAAACAACGGATGGTCAGGTCGAAACACTCCTGAGGCGAAGCCGGACAGAGCGCGATGATTTCGTAGTCGCCGTGCGAGCCCCAGCGGGCCTGCATCATGTCCTGCTGGCCGGTCAGCGTCGGCAGGCCGGTTGAAGGCCCGCCGCGCTGCACGTCGATCACGACGCACGGGGTCTCGGTCATGATTCCCAAACCGAGGTTCTCCATCATCAACGAGAAGCCCGGCCCGGAAGTGACCGTCATCGCCTTGGCTCCGGCCCAGGCCGCGCCCAGCACCGCGGCGATCGAAGCCAGCTCGTCCTCCATCTGAATAAAAGTGCCGCCAACCAGCGGGAATCGCTCGGCGACCCGTTCGGCAACCTCGGTCGAGGGCGTAATCGGATAGCCGGCGAAAAACCGGCAGCCGGCAGCAATCGCACCCTCGGCTGCCGCGTGGTCGCCGTCGAGATAGTGGGCGCCGGTCAGCACCGCTCCGTCCGCCGGCTGGCTCATTCCTTCACCGCCTCTTCCGGCCCGTCGAGCGTGTTCCAAATCGCGAACTCCGGACAAAGCGCCTCACACAACCGGCAGTTCACACACCGCTCAGGATGGGCCACAACCGGCGGATGGTACCCCTTGCGATTGAACTCGCTCGAAACCTCAAGCACCTTGCGCGGGCAGTAAGCAACGCAGAACCCGCAGCCCTTGCACCGCTCGAAGATGACGTGCACCTCACCGTGCGGCGGTTTCTTTTTGTCGGCATCAAGGGGTTTGCGCCAGTACTTCATCGGGAAGGCAGGGCAGCAATTATAGGGGCTCAGGCATGACGGTCAAGGAGATACTTACGCCCCGGTATTGCGGTGGCGACCGCTCTGACCCGGCTCAAAGCACGATTCCCTGATTGCGTCGCAGACTGTCCGGTTCAGGCCCAGCGCCAGTGCCTGGTCAATCAGAAGTTCTGCCGCCCGGTCTCTCGTCCCGCCCTGAAACCGACGACCGACCCGGTCCATCGAGCGGCCGAAATTGAGGTAGGAGAGAACCAGGCAGCCCGGCACACCAAACCGGGCCAGCACCTCTTTGGTCTGGCGGTCGCGCCGGTACTGGTATTGCTGGGACTGATAATAGCGCCGAACCTGAGCCTCGATGTCCGCGTCGCAGCGGCCGTCGGCTCGGCCGCTTTCGACCGCGCGCCGGTACCGGCTCGCTCTCCGGCCGAGACAGGCAGACGCCGCCCTTTCGGCCTCAATGTCACGGTCGTACTTGAAAGCTCTCCGGAAGACCGGAATGTTCCTCCGTCTCATCGTTCACCTCGCCCACACCGACCGGAACGGCAGTAACCGGCCGACTCAGGGCCGATGCCGAATGCCAAGACCGTGGACCGGAAGAGAAGACAACCCCGGCTCAACTCCGGCAACCGCAGAGCGCCATTACCGACCGCCTGCATCAACTTGAGGCGGTACCGGCCCGGCCCTGGTTTCCGGCGTCGCTTCATCTCTCAGCCTGGGTTCCTCAGCCGCTCCTTCTGGCTCAGCGGCCGGGGCTGGCGCCACCTCTGACGACCGGCCCATGAGCCGGAGCTGGTCCGCGACTTCGTGCAGAACCGTTTGTATCGTTGCCGGCTCAAGGCCGTAGGCCGCCCACTTGCGCAGCACCAGCTCAAGCTGGAACGCAAGAGCGTACCCGTACCGAGTCCGGAACAGCCGCGCCAACTCGCGTACGTACCACCGTAGCTGCTGGATGGTAACCATCGGCAGAGCCGCACCTTCGAGCATCGGTTCGGTGATAGAAGCAAGCAGCGCTGCTGCCTGATCCGGTTCCAGCCCATAGGGTGCAAACAGCTCCTGGCTCCGGCCTATCTCTTTAAGTAAGGCCTGGGTCGCATGACTCAGCAGGATGGGTTTCGGTTCAGATTCCATCTGACACCTCACTTTCTTTCAGTCTCTACAATGTTATTCGCCGCCCAAGGCAGAGACCACCAGATTTTCTTACAAGTTCGGAAACAGAATCTCGAACCTGAGGACGGAAACCGATTCCTATCCGTCCCCTCCACTGTCCAGGGGTCGTCCCCGGGATGACCCTGGGGATGGCCTCCTCATTTGTCCGGCAGGCTCTCCCGGCCGCAATTCGCCGATAACTGCCTCTGGCCCTCTACCGGACTGTCTAGATGGTTCTGGGTCGGGCGGTTAGGAGGACGATTCCTGAAACCATCGGCCAGGCTTCTTTTGGGGCCATGGCCCGGGTCGCTGGGCCGGTTGCCATCTACGCTGCTCGTCAGGTTACTGGCCAAGCCATCACGCAGACAACCGGCCCAATCAGCGTCCGGGTGGAACCAAAGTCATTTGCGCCCGCTCGGTCCTGCCTCCTTCACTTCAATGGAAAAGGAAAAAGGGAATGGCGAGGTCAGAACTGGGGTAGCAGGTCGGAGTCAGGATTCGGCCGGAATCGAGTGCTAGCTTGTGAACGCGGTCCGCAGGCCGAGAAAGACGAAGTACGCGCCCGCGAGCACTGAAGCAACGCGGGCCGCGAAACGTATTGCGGCAAAGCGGCTGGCCAGACCCGAAAACACGAGCGGCAGAAGGTAGCTGCTCGTCGCCACGAAGAAGACAAGGAAGAAGAGCATACCCTTGAGCACTCCGCCCACGTCGAACACCGTGGTGACAGCAAGCAGAAACGGCGGGCAGAGATTGATGCCGGCCAGAAACCCGAGCGCGGCAAAGTACCAGCCTGAGTTGAGACGCGGCAAGGCCGCCCGGCAAAGCCCGAACCGTGGGAACGATTGGACCAATCCGGCGAAGATGACCATCAGGCCGAGCAGGCAGTAGAGCACGGCGAGGAACAGAGCCCGGCCCGGCAAAACCTGACTAGAACGGCCGCCCAACGCCCCGAACACAAAACCGAACAGCAGATAGGCGAAGAGCCGGCCGAGGAGGAAGAGCCCGATGCGCCCGGCCGAGCGTCTCAACCCCGCCTGCTCGTCCGAGAGCAGGAGCGGCCCGACCAGCGGCAGACAGAACCCGACACAGAACAGGCCGGTCGAAAGCCCGAGCGCAAGCGCCCTAAGGACGAGAGCGAGCATCATTGCCGAAGGCCTGTCCCAATCGCTGCTTTGCCTCGTCGGTCAGCCGGTCGGGCCGCCATTCGACCGTCGGGTCGAGCCTGACCTCGATGCGCCGGATGCCGGGAACGGTCTTGAGCTGCGCGACCGCCTGCCGGGCAATCGTCGGCCCGAACGGGCATTCGGGCGTGGTCAGTATCAGAACCGCTCGGGTGTTGCCCGCAGTGTCAACCGCCAGACTCTCAACCAGGCCGAGCTCGACGATGCTCAGGCCCAGTTCCGGGTCCGCCACTTTGCTGAGAGCAGCCGCCAACAGTGCGGAATCCGGTACGGTCGCACCGGGCCGAACCGGAACCGAGTCGGCAAACATAGCAAGCTGTTGCAGCGTCAGAACCGGGCGCTGCCGCCTCAGAAGCAGGGGCAGGTTCATCACCAGCAGGCCGAGCGCCACCAGCGCCGCGGTCGCGACGACTCGTGCCGTGACACGCGCGCCGGTGCTCATCTCCTCTTCACCCTTGCCCTTTCCCCGAAGGGGAGAGGGAATCGGGGCGTCTTTTCTGTGTGACCCGGCCGCGTAGGTCATGGGTGGTCGAGCCGGTCACCAGCACGCGCACGAGCTCACCCGGGCGGGCGTTGGCCGCCTCGAGATGAACAACCCCGTCCACCTCAGGCGCGTCCCACTCGGTCCGGCCTTTGCCCGGCTCGTCAACAATCACGTCAAGCTCACGGCCGACCAGCCTCTTCAGGTTGCCGCGCGAGACCCGGGCCTGAACGCCCATCAGTTGCCGCAGCCGCGACCGTTGAACCGCCACCCTCACGCGCGGCCCAAGCCGGCATGCCGGCGTGCCCGGCTCGGCCGAGTAGGTGTAGGCAGAGAGCCGGTCGAACCGCGCCCGGGCCGCGAACTGAAGCAGTTCGGCAAACTGGCCCGGTGTCTCGCCCGGAAACCCGACAATCATCGTCGTCCTGATGTGCAGGTCAGGTATCGCCCGCAGGTGTTCAATCAGCAGCTCAAGGTCGGCCCGGCAATAGGGCCGGTTCATCCTCCGAAGCACCGTGTCTGAGACGTGCTGGACGGGCAAATCTACGTACCGGCACAGCCTCGGATTGGTCACAAACTGGTCGAGCACGTCCTCGGTCAGATGAGCCGGATGGGCATACATCAGCCTCAACCAGAAGATGCCCTTGATGCAACTGAGCCGGTCAAGCAGCCGGCCCAGGCTCGGCCGCGCGTAGATATCGGTACCGTACAAGGTCGTATCCTGAGCAACAAGCACAAGCTCCTTCACGCCCTCACCCGCCAGCCATCGTGCTTCAGCGAGGATGTCAGCCATCGGCCGGGAGTGAAATCGCCCGCGGATGTCGGGAATCGTGCAGTAGCTGCACCGGTTGTCACACCCGTCCGCAATTCTCAGATAGGCGTAGTGCGGCGGCGTGGAGAGCAGTCGGCAGACCCGAGACCCGAGCCCGGAAAGCAGTCGCGGAATACGCACCATGTCGGCGATGGGCACAAACCGGTCAACCTCAGGAAACCCCTGCTCGAGTTCGGTCCGGCAGCGCTGGACAAGACACCCGGCCACAACCACCTTCATGCCCGGCCGTCCGCGCTTGAGCCTCAGCATCTTCCTGATGGTCGCTTCACACTCACGCCGGGCCGACTGCAAAAACCCGCAGGTTGTGACGACAACGAGGTCCGCATCTGAGGCTTGTCGAGTCAGGCGATACCCGGCGCGTGCCAGGCTGCCCAGCACCAGCTCAGTATCTATTTGGTTCTTGGGACAACCGTGGAATACGACACAAGCCGAGCCCGGGCCGGGCCGGTCGTGCTCGCTAGTCACCGCCGATAACCTGGGCCTCGACCTTCATCATCTTGGCCCGGGCCTCGGCCAGCACCGCCCCCTGCTCATCAACCAGCCGACTCTCAGCCACCAGCAGTCGGCCCCGCCCTTCGACCACCCGGCCGAAACCGTGCAGCTTCTGGCCGGTCAAGACCGGCCGCCGGTATCGCACCGCCAGCTCAGCCGTGACCGCGTTGCTGCCCGCCTCAGTACAGGCCCAGGCCGCCAGCTCATCAAGCATTGTGGCGATGATGCCGCCGTGGACCACGCCCTGCCAGCCGCAGAACTTCTCCGGCACGACATAGTCCAGCTCGACGCCGGCCCCGGTTCGGCGGATGGCGAGCGCCATTCCGTCCGGATTGGCCCGGCCGCAGGCAAAACAGACTCCCGGGTCTTTAAGCATGCAGCTCTGCTACTCCTCGATTGTCACGCCCTTGGGCGGAGTGAAGACAAACGTGCCGGGCCCGAGCTTGGGATTCCAACGTTGGTTGCGCAGCCGGAAAGAGTACTTGCTGCCCCAAGCATCGGTGAACGTGAACCCCTTGATGCGCGTCGCAGTCGAATCGAGCGCCAGCTTCAGGTCGCTGAGCGCGCTCATGTCGCTGCCCATTGTCACGTCTGCTTCGTACTCGCCGAACGAGTCGCGCCGCACCCTGCCGGTCGCGCTCGAATCGAGCACCGGCCCGAGAAAGGCAAGCACCGGCGCGAACCCGCCGCCCGGCTGCTTCACCGCCCGTTTCTCATCCGGCAGGTAGAACCACAGGTTGACGCTGTCCGATACGATGAGCTGCCGCTGCGGCTCGGTCACCTCCAGCCGGTACCGACTTGGCACTCTGATGCTGAACCGGCCCTCAAAACTCCGGCAGGTTCCTTCGAGTTCAGAGCAGACAGTCTGCTCGAACTCGCCGCTCAGGGTTCTCAAGGTGAGATAGCGCTTCCTGAGTTGCAGCCACAACGAATCGCTGACCGCGGATGCGATGCCGACACCGACAGCGACAAGAACAATTGCACGACGCATGAGTTACTCTATTCGGACTGACGCCGAAGTCAAACAGTACGCTGGTCCGACCTGTCCGACGCGTCCGACTGGACTGTCCCACGGTTTTCTCGACGAAAGGCGAACGGCGAAGAGCGCGGGTTGACTTTCGCCTCGCGCGGGCTAGCATTCTTCGGTGCCGGCAGTCGGCCGACTCAGGTGCGACTGTCCGTCAAGTAGCCAAAACGGATTCGAGTTGCGTGCTCCGACAATTCCGGTACGAATGGGCCTGGCTGTCCGCCAGGTTGACGCCGACTTGGCCGCGGTTCGAAAGAACTTTCCTCGCGCCCTGCCTGCCACGCATGCCGCAGCCCTTGCCGGCTGGACCTGCGACCTGAAAACGGCGGGCGGCGTCACCTGCCGGTTTACGCCCGAAGAGTTCTGCGCCCTTCCGCCCCTGCTCCGCACCCTCGAGGTAAACCGCTGCTACGCCGAGGCCCTGCTCGCCCTTGCCCGGGCCGGAGTCCGGCCACTCTCCGAAACCGAAAGGGATGAACAGACCCAACGCGCGCTCGGCATCCTGCCGACCGATGAAGGCAGCCGCTTTCTCGAAATCGCCGCTTGTCCTGAGTTCCGTCCCCACTTCCTGACCAGTAGCCCGGAACGATTCGTCGCCGGCATACTTGAACTCCGCGACCATGTCGGTCTGGCAACCGCGCTCGGCTACGGTTTTCTGCTCATGGCCGGGGTCCGCTCCGACGAAGACCTGTACAAGTACGGTGACCGGCTTGAGAGCATATTCGAAGCGGTCACCGCCGCACCCGCAGTCCAAGACGAGCTCGACCGGCTCGGCGACGACGGTATCGAGGGGCTGCCTTCAGCCGCGCGCATCCGTCTGCTGCGCGCAGTCCATGAACAGCTCTGGGCCAAAAATCCGAACCGGTCCGGTCGCCCATTCCTGCTCACCCAGGTAGTTGACGGCTACCTCAGCACGCGCAAAGGCGGGGTCGGCGACGACCTGGGCCTTGCCGTACTCGATGCCATCATTGCGGCCAAGCTCCTGTTCCCGGTCGAGTTCCTCAGCCGGGCCGGCCGGGTCTATCTGGCAGTGACGGTTTCTCCTAGGGTCCATGAGTACTGGGACCCGCTGCGCGCGCAGGGTGAGGTCCATCACGGCCACATGGTTCGCCTCAGCTTCATTGATGTCTTTGTTCAGGGCTACCTCAGGATGGCGCACGGCTATGCCAATGCCGGTTCCTGGGCCCACGGCATCCGCACCGCGCAATGGGTTCTGGGCATGAAGCCGGAATGCGCGGTCGCCTACCAGATTCTTGGCCAGTGCTACCTCGGCCAGCAGGACCCGGTCCGGGCGATTGAGATGTGCGACGCGGCGCTGGAGATTGACTTAAGACTGGCCGATGCCTACCTCGTGCGCGGCAATGCCCGCTCGGCCCTCTCGGCCTGGTCCGAGGCAATCAAGGACTACCGACTCGCTATCCGCCACCGTGTCGGATTTGCCGAGGCGTACAACAACCTCGGCCTCGCCCTGCAGCGCAACGGCGAGATTGAACGGGCAGTCGGGGCGTATCGGGAAGCGGCCCGAATCCGGCCCGACTATGCCGAGGCGCTGTACAATCTCGGCAACCTGTTCCTTGAGCGTGCCCAGCAGTCCGGCTCAACTGAAGACCTGGACCAGGCAATCGCAGCCTACAAAGCAGCGGTTGCACAGGCACCGGGTTTTGCTGCGGCGTTCTACAACCTCGGACAGGCCTACTACATCGCCAAAGACCTCCCGGCCGCACTCGCCGCCTACCAGTCCGCAGTCAACGCCAACCCCAAACACGCCGGAGCCTGGCACAACTTGGGCATCGTCTATCGGGACATGGGCCAGCAGCAACTCGCGGTCGAGGCGATTGAGAAAGCGGTCCAGCTCAACCCGATGCTCCTCCGCTAGCCGGGTGCGGTCGGCCGCTGCTTGACCCTTGCGGGTTTTTGGCTATCCTCTCCATCCTCTCCCTTCATGGCAGAACCAGACGCACCCCAGTTCAGCGGCGGTCAGGCCGGGTGCGGGTTCCTTTGTCCAACCGAGGAGGTCTAGGTGGAAATCGCGGTCTGCCTCAAGCGCGTGCCGGACACGGCCGAAGCCGAAGTCAAGGTTGACGCCTCCGGCAAGGACATCGTCAAAGACAAGCTGGCATTCACCATCAACGAAGCCGACAACTACGCCCTCGAAGAGGCGCTGTTGGCCAAAGAGAAGCACAACGCCAATGTTACGCTGGTCTCAGTTGGGCCCAAACCCGCCGAGGAAGTCCTCCGGATGGGCATGGCCAAGGGCGCAACCGCGGCCGTGCGGATTGACGACGCCGGCCTGACCGAGGCCGACCCGCTCGCACTGGCCGGGGTATTGGCCGAGTGGTTCAAGGGTAAGAGCTTCGACCTGATTCTGACCGGCGCGATTGCGGCCGACGCAGGCAACTCTTCGGTCGGCCCGGCTCTGGCCGAGCTGCTCGGTCTGCCCCATGCCGCCTACGTCACCAGGCTCGACATCCAAGCCGACAAGCTCGTAGTCAAGCGCGAGCTGGAAGGCGGTCTGCTCGAAGTGAAAGAGCTGCCGCGGCCCGCGGTCGTGACGATTCAGACCGGCGGCAATAGCCCACGCTACGCATCCATCATGGGCATCAAACGGGCCGGTTCAAAGCCGATTGACCAGGCAACGCCGGCCGTGCCAACCTCGCGCACCAAGCTCGTTAGGGTCTACGTTCCCCAGTTGACCGGCGCCGCAAAGCTGTTCGAGGGCACGACCGAAGAAAAGTCCGGCCAACTGGCCCAGCTCCTGAAAGAGAAAGGAGCGTTCTGATGCGGACTGATTTCGGATTGCCGAGGCGCGGACTGGGCACGAGGAAAACCCCCGAGTCTATCGTCCGGTGTCTGGCGTCCATCCGGAGGCTGTCATGAACGGTGTGATGGTGTTGGTCGAGCATCGGCAGGGCGCGGTGCGCGACGTGACCCTGGAGATGCTAGCTGCGGCCCGCGGCCTGACCCTACCGGTCGAGGCGGTGCTTCTCGGGCACGACTGCGACACGATGGTCGAGCAACTCAGGTCCCAAACCGACCGGATTGTGTATGCCGAAAGCCCGGCTTTCAAAGAGTTCAACTACGAACCCTATCAGCAGGCGCTGGTCGAACTGGTCGGCGAGCGCCAACCCGACTTGCTGATGGTCGCGCACTCCGCGTTCGGCACCGACCTTGCTCCGAGCCTGGCCGTGGCGCTCGGCGCTCCGCTCGTGTCGGACGCAACCGGGTTCACGATGACCGCCGAAGGTCTGGTCGTCAGCCGGGGCATGTACTCGGGCAAGCTCGTCGCCGACTGGCTCGTTCCTCCCGCGCGAACCGGGGAAGGCGAATGGCGCATGGCGGCGCTGGTCATGGTCCGCCAATCGAACTTCAAGCCCGAGTCTGCCGGCAAGGCTGCCGAGGTCGTCCGATGGGCCCCGGGCGACGTCCTGGCCGGCACCAAGACGAAGTTCATCACTATCGAAGAGGTCCCGACCACCGGGATTGACATCACTAAGGCCCCAGTCATCATCGGCGTGGGCCGGGGCATCAAAGAAGACAAGAACCTGCCGCTGGTCAAGGAACTGGCCGACGACCTGGGCGCAGTCCTGGCTGCCTCGCGGCCGGTGGTTGACGCGGGCTGGCTGCCCAAGGACGTTCAGGTCGGCTCCTCGGGCAAGACCGTCAAGCCCAAACTCTACATCGCCCTGGGGATTTCCGGCGCGTTCCAGCACGTCGCCGGCATGAAGGGCGCCGAGACGATAATCGCGGTGAACAAGGACCCGAAGGCCCCGATCTTTGCCGTGGCCCACTACGGCATCGTTGACGACCTGCTCAAGGTCGTACCGGTGCTGCGCCAGAAAATCAAGGAACTGAAGTCGTGAGCAAAACCCAGGTCCCGAAAATCGGCGTCTATGTCTGCCACTGCGGCCTGAACATCGCCCAGACCGTAGACGTCAAGGCGGTTGCCGAGTATGCTGCGACCCTGCCTCACGTCACAGTCGCCCGTGACTACATGTACATGTGCTCGGACCCGGGCCAGGACCTGATTAAGAAAGACGTCAAAGAACTGGGCCTGACCCGCGTCGTGGTCGCAGCCTGTTCGCCGAGGATGCACGAGCCGACCTTCCGGGGCGCGGTCTTCGGCGTCGGTCTGAACCCGTACCTATTCGAGATGTGCAACATCCGCGAGCAGTGCTCCTGGGTTCATCCGGACAAAGCCGAAGGCACGGAAAAGGCAAAAGACTTGGTCCGCAGCGCCGTGGCCCGGGCTGCCCTGCTTGAGGAACTCGAAGAGCGCTACGCCGACGTGACCAAGACCGTGCTGGTCGTGGGCGGAGGCATCGCCGGCATCCAGGCTGCGCTTGACATCGCTGAGGCAGGCCACAAGGTTGTCCTGGTTGAGAAAGAGCCCTCAATCGGCGGCCACATGGCCCAGCTCGACAAAACCTTCCCGACCCTCGACTGCTCGGCCTGCATCCTGACCCCGAAAATGGTCGAGGTCGCACGCCACCCGAACATCGAGCTTCTCACCTTGGCGACGGTCAAAGAGGTCGCCGGTTTTGTCGGCAACTTCAAGGTCACCGTCCGCCAAGAACCGCGCTTCGTTGACCTGTCCCAGTGTACCGCCTGCGGCGACTGCGCCAAGGTCTGCCCCCAGCGATTCCCGGACGAGTTCAACATCGGGCTTTCGACCCGCACCGCCATCTTCCAATCTTTTGCCCAGGCTGTGCCCGCGGCGTACTGCCGCAACGAAAGGCAGTGTCTTGGTACACTGCCTTTGGCCTGCGGCAAATGCATCCAGGCCTGCGAAAAGAAGTGCATCAACTTCGACCAGAAACCGGTTGAACGCGAGCTCGACATCGGCGCGATTGTGCTTGCCACCGGCATGGACGTGTTCGATGCGACGACTCTGCCCGAGTTCGGCTACGGCAAGTACCCGGACGTGCTCACCTCGCTTGAGTTCGAGCGGCTCTCGTCCGCTGGCGGCCCGACCGGCGGCCGAATCATCAAGCTGAGCGACGGCGCAGCGCCGAAAGACGTCGTCTTCATCCACTGCGTCGGCTCGCGCGACAAAGCCGTCGGCAACGAATACTGCTCGCGCGTCTGCTGCATGTTCATCATCAAGCAGGCCCATCTCCTCAAGGACAAGAACCCGGACTGCAAGATAACCAGCTACTACATGGACATCCGCGCCTACGGCAAAGGGTTCGAGGAGTTCTACGACCGCGTGCGCGAGGAAGGCGTCATGTTCAAGCGCGGCAAGCCGTCGGAAATCTTCCGGCGCAAGGGCCGGCTGGTCGTGCGCGTGGACGACACCCTGCTCGGCAAAGTCGTCGAGCACGAAACCGACATGGTCGTGCTCGGCGTCGGCCTTGTCCCGAGCGAAGGCTACAAAGAACTGGCCCAGACCCTGAAGCTCTCCTTGTCAACCGACCGGTTCTTCCTCGAAGCCCATCCCAAGCTCAGGCCGGTGGACACCAACATCGAGGGCGTCTACCTTGCCGGCTGCTGCCAGGGGCCAAAAGACATTCCCGATACCGTGGCTCAGGCCAAAGGCGCGGCCGCTTCGGCCATTGCCCTGCTCAACAAAGGCAAGGTCAAGGTCGAGCCGGTCGTCGCCGAAATAGACCAAGACCTATGCTCTTCCTGCCACATCTGCGAAGCCCTCTGCCCCTATTCGGCGCTCGAGTACGACGCGCAGCAGCGGACCATGACCGTCAACCAGATACTCTGCAAAGGCTGCGGCGTGTGCCCGTCAGCCTGCCCGTCCGGCGCAATCACCATGCGCCACTACACCTCGAAACAGATTGAAGCCCAGCTCGACGCCCTGCTCACCCCAGCGAACCGCGAGACGGCCAAGGCCGTCAAGGTGGAGGACTAGATGGCCGACTTCAACCCGCGCATCGTCGGTTTCGCCTGCAACTGGTGCTGCTACGCCGGCGCCGACCTTGCCGGCACTTCGCGCCTCAAGTACCCGGCCAACCTGCGCATCATCCGCGTCATGTGCTCGGGCCGGATTGACCCGCAGTTCATCCTTCGGGCATTCAAGGAAGGTGCCGACGGTGTCTTCATCGGCGGCTGCCATCCGGGCGACTGCCACTACGTCTCCGGCAACTACAAGACCGAGAAACGGGTCATCCTGCTTCAGAACCTGCTCGAAGGCTTGGGGATTGCGAAAGAGCGCCTCGCGCTCGAATGGGTCTCAGCCTCAGAAGGCCAGCGCTTTGCCGACGCAGTCACCGCCTTCACCGAGCGAATCCGCCAACTCGGCCCCCTCAACCTGACCAAGCCCGCCACGGTCAGCGGCTAAACCAACAGGCCCCAGCCGCGCCCCTCGCCTTCACCCGCCGTCTGCCATGATTCCTAACATCCCCGCTCGCACCCGCTCCCACAAACACTAACCGACTCGGCCGGACAGTAGCTCTCCAAACCAGAAACGCAACCGGCGGCACAACCGCTCGCGCCTCTGCAACGCCAAGCGCAGGCCGACCTGCAGTCGCGCCTGCTGATGCTACTGTTCTGCCAACTGCCGGTCGAACCAGAACTTGCCTTGGCCCTTCGGCCGCAATGGGGGGCGACTCCCCCACTCACCTGCCTGACCACTCAAGACAGCAAGACCGAAACCGCCAGTGACGGATAACGTATTGAAAACAAGCCTCTTAGCCAAAGCCACTCGCTCACTGCCGACACGTCCATCCGAGGCATCAGTTCCTACCCTGCCCTGTTCACGGTTTGCTGAATCCGCCTGCAGTCGTCACTGCCATCATCCGGGCCGAAACAGGCGCTCATGGTGAGACTTGACAGACTGTTTGGTTCTGCTATACTGATGTGTCGGCAGTTGTCCGGGCCTGCTACCGACAGAAAGATTCATAAGGCCCGCAGTAAACGCTTGTGTCCAGTTCCGGTCCATCGTCCGTGCGCGTCTTTCAGCCACAGCCGTAGACCTCGCAACGAAAACCAAGCACAACCAGTCCGGAGGTATCAGAATGGCCACGCGCATTTTTGTTGGGAATCTTCCCTTCAGCGCAACCGAGGACCAGCTCCACCAGTTGTTTTCGCAACATGGTGAGGTCTCGTCCGTCAGTATCGTGAAAGACCGTTTCACGGAACGCTCCCGCGGTTTCGCGTTCGTCGAGATGACGAATGCCGATGCCGCGACCGCGGCAATCGCGGCCCTGTCGGGTCACACGCTCGACAACCGGCCCCTTACCGTCAACATCGCCCGTGAGCGCACCGAGCGCAGCGGCGGCGGTCGCGGTTTTGGCGGCGGCCGGCCCAAGCGCGACAGCAGCTCGTTCAACAACAAGCGCTGGTAGGACCGACCAACTAGCACAAGCGGGCGGGGCAACCCGCCCGCTTGCATTTCGCCAACCCGAACCCTGATGGGAATTGACTTGCCCGCCAGAGGAACTAGAATCGAGCCATGCCGCAGGAAACCCTCATCAAACACATCGCCGGTTCGGTAGGCAAAGAAGTCACCATCACCGGCTGGGTCTACAACACCCGTTCTTCGGGCAAGATTCGCTTCGTTTTGCTCCGCGACGGCACCGGCATCATCCAGTGCGTCTTCCTTAAAAACCAGGTCCCCGAGTCCGCATTCGAACTGGCCGACCAACTGACCCAAGAGTCGTCGGTCGAGGTGAAAGGCGTAATCCGTGAGGACCGGCGCGCGCCGGGCGGCTACGAGCTGACCGCCACCGACCTCGCACTCATCCATCTTGCCGAACCCTACCCGATAACGCCGAAGGAGCACGGCATTGACTTTCTGATGTCAAATCGCCACCTCTGGCTGCGGTCCCGGCGCCAAACCGCAATCCTCCGCATCCGCTCCACCATGGTCAAGGCACTGCGCGACTACCTCGACGAACACGACTTCGTGCTGGCCGACACTCCGATTCTCACTCCGGCCTCAGTCGAAGGCACGACAACTCTCTTTCCGGTTGACTACTACGGTGAGCAGGTTTATCTCACCCAGTCCGGCCAGCTCTACAACGAACCGATTGCCGCCGCTGTCCGGAAGACCTACTGCTTCGGACCGACCTTCCGCGCCGAGAAATCAAAGACCCGGCGCCACCTGACCGAATTCTGGATGCTCGAACCCGAAGCTGCGTTCCTCGACCTCGAAGGCGACATGGCGCTCGCCGAGGACCTCGTGGTCAACATGGTCGAACGGGTCCTTGACCGGCACCGGGCCGACCTGCTCGAGCTGGAACGCGACATCGCCCGGCTGGAGGCGGTGCAGAAGCCTTTCCCGCGTCTCGCCTACGCCGACGCCATCGCCCTGCTCCAGCGCCAGGGCAAGAACCTGACGTTCGGCGACGATTTCGGGGCTGAGGAAGAGACGCTGCTGGGCGAGGCCCATGACCGACCGGTACTGGTCCACCACTACCCTGCGGCCATCAAGGCCTTCTACATGAAGCGCGACCCCGGGGACTACAACCTTGCTTTGGCTTTCGACATGATCGCTTCCGAAGGCTACGGCGAGATTGTCGGCGGTTCGGTGCGCGAGGACAACTTGGCCGAGTTGGAGAAGCGCATCGCCGAGCACAATCTGCCCCGGGCGGCATATGAATGGTATCTCGACGTGCGCCGGTTCGGCTCGTTTCCCCATGCCGGCTTTGGCCTTGGCCTCGAACGGACCGTTGCCTGGGTCTGCGGCCTGAAACACATCCGGGAAACCATCCCGTTCCCGCGCATGCTTGAGAAGATTTACCCGTAAAGGAGGAACCGATGCCCGAAACCAAGGCTGGTATCGTCACCCACTACTTCGGCAAGATTGGTGTCGCCATCATCAAGGCGACCGACGCACCGATTGCCGTCGGCGACACAATTCATATCAAGGGCCACACCACCGACCACACACAGGTCGTCGAGTCAATTCAGTCTGAACACCAGCAGATACCGCGTATCGAGGTCGGCAAGGATGCGGGCGTGAAGGTCGGGGTCCGTGCCCACGAGCATGACATCGTCTACAAGGTTACTGATTAGAACACTCGCCGTCTTCGCCCTGTTCCTGACGCTGACCCACGGTCAGTGGCTGACAACCTCAACCGACACCGTGACGCGCTCCCCGGCCCGAAAATGGGCGTCAATGCAGGCTATCGTCTGCGATTCAGCCGCCACGCTCCACGCAACCTGGACCGAGGCCGCAACCGTCGCCTTAAGAAACGTGATGTACGCACGCCGACCAGCCGACTCAGTCTGGACTCGGCCCGAAATCGTGGCTGAATCGGCCGGCAATCATGTCGCCATCGCGGTCGAACCGGGCACAGGGACAGCCCACCTGGTCTGGGCAGCTCCGACCGGTTCGACCGCCGACATCTGCCATGCGACCAACCGGTCCGGCAACTGGGTGGTGACTCGGCTGACGCAAGATTCGCTGGCTGAGTGGCAGCCGTCCATTGCGCTGGAAGACAACCGCGTGCACTTGGCCTGGATTGTCCAGACCCCGGACCGGGCATACCACATCGCCTACGCCACCGACCGGTCCGGCGCCTGGCAGACTCAGGTTCTCTGGGGCAGCCAGCTGGGCGGGTTTGGATCCGGTGCTTCGCCCTGGATTGCGGTTGAGCCATCCGGGCTCGCCCACATCACCTATCGCGGCGGCGACTACCCGGCCTATCGCGTCCACCACGCTCAGAGCCGCATCCCTGGTGACACGGTCTGGTTCTACGAAGTCCTGGGCCCGACCGAAAACGATGTTGATTATGTTTCGGCCGTCGCAGCCCACGATTCGGGTGAACTTTTCGTTGTTGTCAGCGGCAACGACGGCTGGGGATTCCCTTGGACCACCTGCTATCTGCACCGGCCTGCCAACTCAGCTCAGTGGGACCAGTATCAGTTGATGACTGCGTCGGCCAGCGCCTTGCTGCGCGGCTTCGCTTTAGACCACAACTACGTCCACTGCACCTGGGAACGCATCAACGGCAACATCAACACGGAGGAAATCTACCACTGCTCGAACTTCAACGGCTACTGGTTCAATTCCGGTATCAGGACTGACGGCATCTCCAGTACCGGAGCGCTGACAATCGGCCCTGACCACCGGGGCCATGCTCTGATTCTGGTTGGGGCCTCGCCTGATTCGTCTGAACTCTACTGTGTCAACAGTGCGCCCCTGACCGGAATCCTCGACGCTCATCGTTCACTCTCCCACGACCGTTGCCGGGCCACACTGACCCGCACCCTACCCGGACCGGATGCGTTCCTGCCCGACGGCCGACAAGTCCGCGCCGTGCCCGGCCGAACGCTTCCTGCCGGCCTCTACTTCGTGCGAGCCGAAACCGAAACCACACCCTTCCTGCTAGTCAAGTAGCAAAGGAGACCAATGCCCAGAAGCAAGACCAAGACCAAGCGGCTACGCCACCGTTGGGCGCTGAAGAAGCGTCGCCGGGCCGAACGCCGCAAGGCTAAAGACCAAGCAAGCTGAGACCAGCTAGCTTAGATAGCGGGTTACGCAGGGGCAGGACTGAAATCGCCCGGGATTCATCCGATCCGGAACAAGCCCCGAAATATCGGACACTTCGGTCGTGTCCTGCGTCGTGGAAACGGCACGCCCGTAACTTGCTGGCTCCGGCTCATCTTCGAACTTGACTCTTGCTAGCTTTGGGTCATATAGAAAGTGAGCGCAAGACGCACGTGAATCGCCAGCTCCTGCTCGCCCCTTTCACCGCGCCGGACGCGACCGACCGGCTGATTGCGGCAATCCTCGGGAGCGGAGTCGAACCAAGCGGTGTTCTCTATCTCGGTCCCAGCCCGCGCAAGCTCCGCGACGCCCAATTCCGATTCGCTCAATCCGTCAACCGCGATGCGTTCATCCCTCCGCGCTTTCTGACCCTGTTCGAGCTTGCCCGCGAACTGCACGACCAGTGCGGGACCACCCGTCGATTCCGCGACGAACTCAAACCCCTGCTCGTCCAGCGTCTCCTGGACCGGGGAAAGCGCTGGGACAGTTCCGGCCGCGAGAGAAGACTCTTCGCGGAAATCCCGGGACAGTCCCATGCTCCCCATAGACTGAGGGACGGTCCCGGATTTCCGCCGGGACAGTCGCGGGTTTTCTCACCGCTCGCCGCCGACCGCCGTCCGTCCATCGGCTACTGCTCGGCCGTGGCCCGGTTCATCCGCGACCTGAAACTCAGCACCGCAGCCGAAAACCTCGATGCCACACGCCGGATTGTCGCCGAACTGCTCGACCCCTACGAGAAGCCCAAAGCACGGGCACTGGAAGCGCTCGACGTGCTTCAGGACTACGACGCTTTGCTGGCGCAGCACGGCTGGTCTGACGACGAAGGAATCCTCGGTCTGGCTGCCGGTCGACTCAAGGCCGCAGAGCCGATTCATCTCTTGGTCCTGGACAGCTTTGTCTCTCCCAGCGCTCTGGAACTGCGCTTGATTGATGCCTTGCTCGAACAAGCCCGGGCCGCAGTCGCGCTCTGCTCCGGCAGTGCCGACGATGACCCGGCGTACCGGCTTGGTGCCGACTTCGTGCGATTCCTTAAGAGCCGGGCGTTCACGGTCACGCAGCTTGAGTCGGCGCCGGCCCGACCTGAGCCGCCGCTCTTCAGTTTCAGCTCGCCGGAAGACGAGATTGCCGGCATCTGCCGTAACATCAAGCAGCGATGCCTTGATGGCCAACTCGACATCTCGAAGACCGTGGTTGCCTTTCCGTCGCTCGCCGCCGTGGCGCCGCTTGCCGCGCGCCTGTTCCAAGAGTACGGCATCCCGGCGACGGTCTATCCGGCTCAGAGCCTGGCCGCGTCGCCGCCGATCATTGCCGTACTCGAGCTGCTGACCGCGCTGGCGACCGATTTCGAACGGGTCGCCACGACCGCAGCCTTTTCCTCTCAGTTCTTGCCTGGTCTGCTGCGCCTGAGTTCGGACAAAGGCAGCTCACCGCGCACGTCCGCCGCACTCGCGCTCAACCGCGCCGCATACGAGGCCGGCATCATCCAGGGCAAGGATTCCTGGCAGCATCTGGCCGAGCAGCTTGAACCGGAGCACGGCTTCAAAGACGACGAAGACGAAAGGTTCGCCCGCGACTTGGAACGACGTGTCCGGCAAGCTGTCGGTCTTGTCGAGAAGTTCCTGGCCGAGCAACGGACGCTGGGTGGCTTTGCTCACGCGCTCAAGCAGTTGCTCGAAGCCGCCAAGTTCTGCGGCAACCTCGACCCGGACGAACCGGCCGACGCACCACTGCTCGAGGACCGGGGCGAGCTGTACGACATTCTCGACTCACTCGTCGGCTTTGAAGCCGACTTCGGCGCACAGCAGGTCGGACTGGCTGAGTTCAACCAAACCCTTAGATATCTGGTCAATTCGTCCCAACGAGGTTGCACGCGTCCGCCCCGCGGAGTGCTGGTTCTCTCTCTGCCGGAAACACTCGGCCTGTCGCCCGAGCACCTCTACATCGGCGGCCTGACCGAATCGAGCCTGCCGGCACGCTACCCGGTTGACCCGTTACTGCCGGACTGGGTCCGACGCAGATTGGGCCTGCCCGACATTGACTGGCATCGCGACCACGAGCGGTTCCACTTCGAGCGGACCCGGCATTGCAGCCGCTCCACCCCATGGCTCAGCTACCATGCTGCGGCCGACGCGAAACCGGTCCTGCCGACACCGTTCCTTGACCTTGAGCCAATGGCTCCTCTGTCTGCACCCGGTCTGTACTCGCCGGCCGAAGAACAGCGCTACGATGGTGCTGCCGTCGGTCAGACCCTTCCGCAAATGGGCCAGCCGGCAGAGTTGCACAATGACCAAGACGTTCTTGCCGCGCTTGCGCGCCAGTTCGGGCCGAACCGAACCTTGAGCGTCACCGCGCTGGAAGGATACCGTGCCTGTCCCTATTGCTTCTACTTAAGTAACGTGCTCGGACTTGAACCCGTGAGACTGCCGAGTCTCGAAATCGAACCGCAGGTATACGGTAACATCGTCCACCGCGCCCTTGCCCGATTGTACCAGAACGGGCCGGTCCCACTTGAGCAACTAAAACAGACGGCTCTCGACTGCTTGGATGAGGTGATTCCTGAGTTCGGCCTGAACCGGTTCTGGTCCGAAGTTACCCGACGGCTGTTCGAGAATAGTCTCGATGACATTGTCGAGTGCGAAACCGCGCTGCGCGCCGATGGTTTCACTCCGGCCGGGACCGAGATAACGGTCGCCGGTCCGGCCGGCGCGACCGCGCGCGTCAAAGGCCGCATTGACCGTTACGACTCAAACGGCAAGCACCTACGTGTGCTCGACTACAAGACCGGCAGCTCGGGCAAAGTCAGCGCGAGGGACATCGTCGAGAACCGCACCCACCTGCAGTTGCCGGTCTATTCTCACCTGCTCCAGACCGAACGGCCGGGCGCGAAGATTGACAACATGGGTATCTACATGACGCGCGCGGCCAAAGTACACTGGCTGGCAAACGGCGACTATCCGGTCGCGGAGCTAATCCGGGCCGCGCTTGAGAACGTCGCTGAGATTGTCCGCGCCATCCGCGCCGGTGAGTTCCCGCCCACCCCGGCCAACGAAGAGAGCTGCGAGAGCTGCCCCCAGTCGTTCCTCTGCGGCCGGAGTAACAAAGTGTAAGGAACAGACCGTGCTTCAGAGTCTCATCGTCGCGGCCCCGGCCGGCTCAGGCAAAACCGAACAACTCAGCCGGCGTTACATTGACCTGCTCAAGGCCGGGGTGCCACCCGAACGAATACTCACTCTCACATTCACCGAGAAAGCGGCGGCGGAGATGAAGGAACGCATCCTGAGGCGACTGCGCCAGGATTATCCTGAACTGTACGTCAAAGTGCGCGAGAACATCCTGCGCCTGCGCATCTCCACCATCCACGCGTTCTGTCTCGGGCTGCTCCGTCGGTTCGCGCCCCATGTCGGCCTTGACCCGGCACTTGAAGGTCTGGACGATGCCGGCGCCCAAGCGCTCTGGGACCGCGCCCTCTACGACACGTTGACCCGCATCGCCTCCGAGCCCGACACCAGCAGCGATTTCCGTACTCTAATGGCGCTCGTGAGTCGCGGCAAAAGCTTGGAATGGGAGAAACTGACCAAGCAATTCTCGCAGCTCTACGACAAGCGCGTCGCGGTCGAGCATGCCGTCATCGCGCCCGCGGCCTTTGACCGATTCCGGGTATTGCGTACCCAACTGATTACCAACCCTATCGGCCGAGAAAGAATCCCGGACTATGAGCAGCTCTTCCCCGAGAACCCCTCGCCCGAGACGGTCAACCGAATCCTGAAGCGACTGACTGAGCACCGGCTCGTGTTCCTGAATAAGGGTGGCGGCCCCATCCGCCGACGCGGCGTTCCCGAGGATGTCAAGAAGTGGAACGAGAGCATGTTCGAGTACCAGCTCCTCCTCATGACCCTTCTCGACTATGATGAGTTCGGTAAGACTCTCGACCTGTTCCGCCGCCGCTTTCTCGCTACCTACGACGAGTACAAACGCGCGGCCGGCACGGTTGACTTCGTTGACATGGAGCACCGCGCCCTCAAAATCATCTCTGAGGACGAGCAATGGCAGAGTATCCTGTACGCCTTTGATGAACAGACCGACCACCTGCTGGTGGACGAGTTTCAGGATACAAGCTACCTCCAGTGGGCCATCATTCTCAAGCTGACCGAGGAGTGGCGAGCCGGGAAGGGTGCAAAAGCCGAGCAAGGCATCGAACCGACCATCTTCATTGTCGGCGACGTGAAGCAATCAATCTATCTGTTCCGCGACGCGAAAGTCGAGGTCTTTGCCGAAGCCCGTAACCGGCTGCACACCGACTTAGGCGACCGCGTCGCCGACAAGCACATCAAGTACAACTACCGCAGCCTACAGGCGATCATTGACTTCACCAACGTTCTGTTCTCGAAGCTGATGTCCCCCTCAGTGGCCGGCGCCGAATCTGATACATCAAACGTCCCGGCATGGCGCACAACCTATGAGCCCTTTGAGCGCGGGCGCAAGAACGACGCGCCCGGTCGAGTCGAAATCCTGCTCGACCGGAGCGACAAAAACATGCCCGAGCGCCGCTTGCTCGAGGCCGAGCTCATCGCCCGCCGCATCCTCTCGCTCGTGCCGGGACCCGACCGCCGGAAATCCGGGACTGTCCCTCAGTCTGTGATGTCCGCTCCGACTGGGGACATGACCCAAACGTCCGACGTTTGGGATCGTGTCCCCGGACGTCGCGAGATTGGAATGCTCGTGTTTGAGAAGCAGGGCGACACCGAAATCGCCCGACCCTGCGAGTACGGCGATATCGCCATCCTCGTCCGCACCCGCACTCACCTGGGCCCACTGACCGATGCCTTGCACCGCTACGGCATCCCGTTCGTCACCGTCGGTGGAGAAGGCTTCTTCTCCGAAGACGAAGTCTGTCATCTCAAGAGCCTGCTTGAGTTCCTCATTGACCCGACCGACGGATTTGCCCTGTACGCGGTGCTGCGCGGCCCGCTCTTCGCCCTGCCCGAGCGGGAACTACTGCTTGCCGGGCTCTCACCCGGTCGCTACTTCTGGGACAAACTCCAGTCCTACGCCGACCGCGGAGACCGGGGACATGACCCAAACGTCCGACGTTTGGGATCGTGTCCCCAGACCGAAGACCCGGTCGCCACCGCCGTGGCCCAACTCCACGACTGGCTCTCCCGAGTCAACCGCCAAACCCTGGCTGCGATTCTCGAACAGGTCCTGTCTGACCGCCAAGCCTGGCGCGTCTTCTGGGAACCGCAACGCGTCGCCAACATCCGCAAGTTCTTGGGCATCATCGAGACAATGGAACTCGCCGGCCAGCACCCGAACCGCATCCTCGAATACCTCGCGCGCAAGCCGGACGAAAAACGGGCCGACGTCAGCGTCGAGCTGAGCAAGGCCGTGCAGATAATGACCATCCATAGCGCCAAAGGTCTGCAGTTTCCGGTCGTTTTCTACACCCAGGCCGACGTTTCACTAAGAAAACAAAACAGGGATTCGCTGCTTATCGAGGAACGAGCCCCGGAGTTGGCCTGGGTCTCCTACATCAACGACTCGGCCCGGCGCAAGCAGAACGACTTCCACACCGAGTACGCTGAAAAGGAATGGGAAGAAGAAAAACGAGCCTGCTACGTCGCCTGCACCCGGGCGACCGATGCGCTGTTCATTACCGGTGTATGGAGCAAGAATCGCAACGACACTGTCTTAGGTTGGCTGCAGGAGCACCTCGGTCTTGAAGAGAAAGACGGTGGCTTCAGAATCAGGGAAAATATCCCTGGTGTCTACTGTCTGACGCCCAGAGACTTCTCGGACGTGACCCAGATGCCGGGTACTCAGGCTTCTGTTCCCAAACGCACCCCGCAGCCCAAGCCCCGCGTTGCTACTGCGCCGATCGCCCCTGAGCCTGCCCCGACTATCCGGGCGGTCACCCGCAACCTCCCCCTCGAGTTTCGAGAGTTCGGCGAAGTCTCGGTCGGCTTGGGTGAAGTCGTCCACAAGTTGCTTGAAGGCATCGCCAAGGGAAAGCTGGCGATTGAAGGGCACGAGCTCACATCCGAGATCGAGCGCCTGCTCCGCCTCCGCGGCCTCGACCAGTCCCACGCAGCCGATCTGCAGTCTACAATCTACAATCTGCAATCTGCAGTTGACATCTGGCCCATCATCCTTCCCCAGCCGAACTCATTTGCCGAGCTTCCGGTCATGTATCGCGACGAATCCGGCACCATCCTTACCGGCCGGATTGACCGCCTAATTGTCACGCAAGACGAAGCCAGAATCTACGACTACAAGACCTTCCCGGTGAAAAAGAAAGACATCCCGGACCTGGCTCGGCAATACCACGACGGCCAGCTCCGCCACTACGCCGCCGCGGTCCGTGCCCTCTACCCCGGCAAGGGAGTCTCCACCTTTCTTGTCTTCACGGCACTGCCTGCGGTTGTGCCGACAGACTGACGCCGCTCTTCTCGCCCCTCGTTCTTCGCCTTCCGCCGCCGAACCACTAGGGGACGTCGGCTCCGGCCGGTTCTCGACAGGGGGTGGACTGACGAGCTGTGGTTTATCGGCACAATGGCTGCCGCTAAGACAGACATCCGGTCGGGTGCCGGCGTCCCCGTCTTGCCAGTCGCTTACTCTCAGGCACGGCCCGTGGGCTTTGATTTGCCGGGCTGCCCCGGGTTGAACAATAATACTCCTCAGCCAGCCGCAAGTCAATTATCAAGGGAAATCCCGGAAAGCCCGGGACTGTCCCGGACTGGGGACATGACCCAAACGTCCGACGTTTGGGATCGTGTCCCCGGACGTCCGTAGGAACGCGGCGGGGACTGCCGAGGTTTTCCATCGGTGCGGAAATCCGGATGAGCTACCCAAACCGACCAGAGATGTAGTTTTCGGTGTCGGGCTGTTTCGGGTTCGTGAATATCTGGGCGGTCTCACCGAACTCCTTAAGCACCCCAAGGAGCATGAAACCGCAGTAGTCCGACGCCCGAGCCGCCTGCTGCATGTTGTGAGTTACAATGACGATGCAGTATTGCTCTTTTAGCTGACGCATCAGTTCTTCGATGTGCAACGTAGCAATCGGGTCCAAAGCCGAGCACGGCTCATCCATCAGCAACACCTCGGGTTCAACTGCAAGCATCCGCGCGATACAGAGCCGCTGCCGCTGCTCGTCGGTGAGCCGGAGCGCGTTGGTGTGCAGCTTGTCCTTGACCTCATCCCACATCCGCACCGCCCGCAGGCACCGCTCGACGATTGCCTGAAGTTCCGAGCCGTTGTTGTTGCCGTGCAGCCGCGGGCCGTAGGCGATGTTGTCGAAAATTGAAAGTGGAAACGCATTGGGCCGTTGGAACACCATGCCGACCCGCTTGCGCAGCTCGAGCACGTTGATGGAATAGATGTCGGCGTTGTCGAGCAGAATCTTGCCGCGGATGCGAGCGCCGTCCACCAGTTCGTTCATCCGGTTCAGACTACGAAGCAGCGTTGACTTTCCGCAGCCCGACGGCCCGATTATCGCCGTAATGGCACGCGGCGCAAACCCGATGCTGACATCTTTCACCGCCGGGAAGTCGCCGTAGAAGACATCGAGGTGCTCCACTGCCAACTTGGCAGCCGGAACACGCTCCGTGGTCACGGAAGGGTCTTGTTCTTTCACTCCGTCACCCTGAGCGCAGTGGAAAACCCTGGGACAGTCCCCGCCGCGTGGGAACGCGGCGCAATCCGGGACAGTCCCGGGTTTTCCGAAGAGTTCAGAATAGCAAGTCGAAGCGGCATAAGCTAGCCGATTCTACCTGAGACGTAGTCGTCGGTCCGTCGGTCGCGCGGCCGGGTAAAGACCTGGGCCGCGTCACCGACCTCGACGAGTTCGCCGGAAAGAAAGAACGCGACCGTGTCTGAGACGCGGGCCGCCTGCTTGACGTTGTTGGTAACGAGCAGCCAGGTATAGCGCGACTTCAGCTCACGCATCGCGTTCTCGATCTGGGCAGTCGAAATCGGGTCAAGTCCGGAGGTCGGCTCGTCCATCATGATGACCTCCGGGTCAACGGCGATGGTGCGGGCGATGCAGAGACGTTGCTGCTGGCCGCCGGAAAGCCGCAGCGCCGAGGTCTGGAGTCGGTCCTTCACCTCATCCCACAGGGCCGCCGCCCGCAAGCTCTGCTCGACGCGCTCGGCCAGTTGCGACCGACGCAGACGCGCCTTCAGCCGTGGGCCATAGGCGATGTTGTCAAAAATCGTGCCCGGCAGGGGCACGGGCGTGGCAAAGATCAGTCCGACCCGCTGTCGGAGCACGTCCCGGTCCAGCCGGCGCACCTCAATCCCATCGAGCAACACGTCACCCGAACGCGCGAAACCACCATCATTCTCTATCAGCCGGTTGATAGTGCGGAGCAAAGTCGTCTTGCCCGAGTGGGCCGGGCCGATGACCGAGACGATTGCGTTGGCCTGCACCGACAGATTGATGGCCTTGAGCACATCCCGGCCGTCAATCGTTACCGTCAGATTCCGGAGCGAGAGCTTCTCACGGGACGATGAGTCTGTCATCTCATTTTCCTCATGAACCGGTACATCAACAGGTAGGCGACGACATTGATGGCAAGGATGGTCATAACCAGGAGCAGGGCCGTGCCGTAGGCCCGCTCCATCGAGAGGCCCTCACGGGCGAGGATGTAGAAGTGTACCGACATGGTGCGGGCCGGGTCGAGCAGCGACTTGGGGATCAGCAGCGAGGAGCCGGCCGTGAAAATGACCACTGCGGTCTCGGCCACACTGCGGCCCATGCCCAGGATGACACCGGTGAGGATGCCCGGCAAGGCGTTGGGCAAAACGACGCGGGCGATGGTCTGGGACTTGCTGCCGCCCAATGAATAGGAGACCTCGCGCAGGTTGCGCGGCACGGCCCGAATCGCCTCCTCGCTCGTGCGGATGATTGTCGGCAGAATCATGAAAGCCAAAGTAATCCCGCCGGCAAGCAGCGACCAACCCATTCTCAGCCGGATAACAAAGAAGATAAAACCGAAGAGGCCGAAGATAATCGATGGCACACCGGCAAGCGCATCGGCCCCAAACCGGACTACCTTGGTGATGAACGACTCACGGGTGTACTCGGTGAGGTAGACCGCGCTGCCGACGCCCAGTGGTGTGGCGACAACAATGGCGACAGCGGTGATGTAAATCGTCGCGATGATGGTCGGCAGAATACCACCGTCTTTGCCCATGCGTTCGGGCATGCCAAACAGGAACTCAGGAGTGATGATACGGATGCCCTTGCTCAGGATGTAGGAGATGATGAAGAACAGTACGGCCAGCGTAACCAAGGTCATCAGGCCGAGAAAGGCCCAAACCAGACGTTGCCAGACTGCAGGCTTGAGAACCATCTATGTTCGTGGCTTGATGGTAAGTAGCGCAATTGTGTTCAGGATGGCGATAATCACAAAGAGCACCATCCCGGTAGCAAAGAGCGCGGCCTGGTGGTCGCCTGAGGCGTAACCCATCTCGAGTGCGATATTGGAAGTCAGTGTTCTAACCGGCTGGAGGACCGACGTGGGAATGGTCAGCGCATTGCCCGCGACCATGATGACTGCCATGGTCTCGCCGACCGCTCGGCCCATACCGAGAATCAGGCCGGCGATGATGCCGGAACGTGCCGCCGGAAGCACAACCCGATAGAGGGTCTGCCAGCGCGTGGCCCCAAGCGCCAGTGACCCTTCCCTGTACATCGGCGGAACGGCCTGCAGCGCATCGAGCGAAATCGCGATGACGGTCGGCAGAATCATGATGCCTAAGATGATGGCCGACGCGAGCACCGAGAAACCAGGCCCGCCGAATGTCGTGCGAATCCACGGCACCAGCACGACGACCCCAATGAACCCATAAACCACAGAAGGGATGCCGGCCAGCAACTCAATCATCGGCTTCAGGATGCGGACGCTCCAGCGCGGTGCGAACTCGGCGAGGAACATGGCACATGCCAGTCCCATGACCGCACCGATGACAACCGCGAGAATCGTAACCTCGACCGAGCCGACAATCATCGGCAGGATCCCGAACCGGCCCCGAGTCGGAGCCCACTGGGTTGAGGCGATGAACTTCCAGACCCCGACCTTGGCCACCAGCGGCGTCCCTTCCCGGAAGATGAAAAGAGCGATGAGAAAGATGGCGGCCACAGCCGAAAGCGCCACGAGCAACAGCCCTTTCTCAACCAGCTTCTCACGCATCAGACGGCTCTTGAGAGTGTTCGGTCCGACTTGGGACAGCGAAACCAGAGGACAGCCCTCATTGGGCTCTCAGGGCCGACGAGTCACCACACCCGAATAAGGCCCTCGTCAACAAGGACCTGCTGGCCGTCAGGACTCAGCACGTAGCCAATGAACTCGCTCGTCGTGCTGTCCGGTTCGCCGTTGGTGAGAAAGAGGAACTTCCTGACCACCGGATAGCGGCCCGACCTGATCGTCTTCTCGCTGGGGGCAACGCCGTCAAGTGCGAGAGCCCGGACCCGCTCGTCCACCAGCCCGAACGAGATATAGCCGATTGCTGCCGGGTCAGAAGCAACTATCTCACGTACCGCGCCGTTCGAATCCTGAACCAGCGCGTCTGCGGCAAACCGGGCCGGCTCAACCTTGCCGTCCCTGCCCCTGGGCATTCCGGCGACCATTACCCTTTCCTCAAAACTTGCCCGCGTGCCCGAGCCTTCTTCCCGGGTGATGACGGTGATGCGCCGGTCGCAGCCGCCCAGCTCGCGCCAATTCCGGATGTCGCCTGAGAAGACCCGGCGGGCCTGTTCCAGCGTCATCCCATGGACCGGATTGCCGGCGTGAACAATGAGCGCGATGCCGTCGTAGGCGACCGGTATCTGGTTCAACTGTTTTTCGTCGTCGTGCAACTCGCGTGAGGACATCCCAATCTGGCAGATGCCACTAAGAACCGCCCGAATGCCGGCGCTAGACCCTCCGCCCTGAACACATATCTTCTGCCCGGGATGGGTAGGCATATAAAGCTCGGCCAGACGCTCGGCAAATGGTTCGACCGACGTCGAACCGGCCAGGGTGACCGACGCCTTGTGCGCTGCGTTGCAGGCAGCGAACAGAAACCAGCCCAGAACTGCGCTGAGCACGAGACGGCTAAACCAACCGTTCACAAGAACAAAGCTAGCCGTTAGCATTCAGGAAAGTATTAGTTCTATGTTAATTTGCCGTTAAGGCGAACTCTGGGTTGGTGGTAGGCAGATGTTGTTGACATCTGCCAAGCTGACCATACGCTATACCCATGCCAAGGTCGCTATGCGTTCTCCTGCTTGCACTCTCCTGTCGCAGCAACGTGCCGCCGGCCAGTCCGATACTGTTCGGCCCAACCAAGGCCTGGCCGCGTGACACGCTTGACTTCTGGGTTCAGGCCGCCGACCCAAACCACGATTCTGTTTCGTATCAGGTTCTCTGGCAGGACGGCAGCGATTCGGTCTGGTCCGCCTGGTTCCCGCCTGCGTATCAGTATCGGCTAAAGCACGCCTTTGCCGACACCGGCACCTATCCGGTAGTGGCGTTGGCCCGCAACCGGCGGGCCGTGGCCGAACCTTCTGACACGCTCTCTGTCCGCGTCGCCGAGTTCGGCCCTCTGGTACCGAGGCGCCCGGCCGGCCCGAGCTCGGTAGCGGTGAACGAGACGCTCGGCTGGACCACTTGGGCCTATCATCAATTGAACAAGCGCGTGCAAATCCGCTTCGACTTCGGCGACACCGTGGGCGAGTGGAGCGGGTTTGTCGTATCCGGGACAAGCGTGATTGGCCGACACAGCTATTCGCGCGGCGGCAGATACGCCATTCGGGCACAGGCGCGTGACGAACGCGACCATGTTTCTGACTGGTCCCGGGCCGAAACCGTTCAAGTCGTGGGTACTTTCAGATGGAGGTAACATGTCGCTGACCCTTTTGCTGTCGCTGGTTGCTGCTCAACCGGCTCCCGGTCGCGTCGGGATGAAAACCATCGTGACACCATCCGGCACTCAGACTGTGCAAGTTGAGTCGCCGCTCGACGACACGACCATCAACCTTTCCGGCCGCTGGGGTGTTGCCGTGAACATGGGCAATCTCGATGACGACCCGTGGCCTGAGGTCGTCTGCCGCCTGTCCCGGCCCGCCCCCAACGACCTGAACATCACGAAACTCGTCGTGCTCGACCACGACCTTTCACTTGTCTGGGAGGACACCTGGGGCTACTCCGGCAATCCCGAGATGCCGTCGGTAACGCTAGCCGATATTGACGGTGACGACCGCGACGACCTGCTCGTGCCGATGGCCGAGACGTTCTTCCCCGACCCGCCCCAGTACAAATGCCGCATCTACGCACTCGACGGTATGACCGGCAGAGTCAAGCCGGGCTGGCCGTTCATCATGCCGGGCTGGCCGGAAGACCCGTACCATGACTCGCACTCCGAAGTCGTCGCGGCCGACATCAACAACGACGGCACGGTCGAGATTGTCGTTCAGGTCGAGGACTTGGGTTCGATTCGCAAGCCGGGAGCCGGCCTGTATGTCATCAAACCCAACGGCGACTCGTTGTGGAAGTATCTGTTCTACACCGATACCCTCGACCGACACGGCGCGTACACCAGTCCGGCGGTCTGCGACCTCGACGGCGACGGCCAGATGGAAATCATCTGTCACTGCGGCTGGTTTCAGCGCGCGTACCCGTATCCGCTGATTGAGCGGCGGCTCTGGATATTCTCAAGCGACGGCACGGTCCGCCGCCACTGGCAGACTGAAGGTGTCGGTGCCGGCTACTCACCCGACTACTCATCGCCGGCCGTGGCTGACCTTGACGGTGACGGCGAGTACGAAATCATCGTTGTCCGGCGTCCGGGCTTTGTTGCAGTCTACGACACCGCGGGCAACACGCGGCCCGGCTTTCCGGTGAACTTGACGACCGATGGAGGCTACCATCCTCCGTCTGCCGGAATCACGCGGGCGTTTTCGAGCCCGGCGTTTGCCGACCTGAATATGGACGGAAACCTGGAGATAGTCGTCGGCTCCTCCGGCCGTGAGTCAACGAATACGCGCTGGGCCGGCCGCGTTCATGCGCTCCAACACGACGGAACCTCGTTGCGGGGGTTCCCGGTCGGGACCCGCAATGCCATCTGGTACTCGCCCGGGATCGGCAACTTCGACTCCGACCCGCAGGTTGAGATAATGACCGCGGGCTGCGATTCGAACTTCTACTGCATCAACCACGACGGCACGCCGTCTCCGGGCTGGCCCAGGACCGGTTTCTCGACCTACTGGATACCCGATGCCGGCAGCTACGCGTTCATCGAAGGTATTATCCCTTTGTCCAAGACTCCCTTCTTCGTCGACGTGAACCGCGACAGTCTGGTTGAGGTCCTGATGACCGGCAAGGACGGGATGCTGTATGTCTTTGACGGCGCCGCGTCGTGCCGGCCCGAGTGGCTCTTCTGTCCCACCTTCCGGTTCAACAAAGAGCGGACCGGCTGGTACCGGATTCCAGTCTCTGCGGTCCGCGCCGCGCCGCGGGCTGAGCCGTGCGCCGGCGCGTGGTCGTATCCTGAAGGCAACATCGTGCATGCCGGCCGCGCCGCAATCGAACTGCGGCAGCCGACCGCAGGGCCGGTCAGAGTATTCGACCACGCCGGACGAGCCGTTGCCGTCTTGGCACGACAACCGTTGCCAGCGGGCACTCACCGGTTTGAGTTCAACGCACCCGGCGCCGGTGTCTATCTGGTACGGGCTGCCGGGCTCGACCAACCGGGCAGACTGGTAGTGGTCGAATAGCCGGCCGGCTTCGGTCTTTACGCGTGGAGGTTATCGGCTAGAATCTCTGTCCGCAAAGACACAGGAGTATATGTGAGAAGCAAATCGGTTCTGTTTTCCCTCTTGCTCGTGGCCGGGATGCTCTTCCCGGCTTCGGCCGCGAGCTATCTCGACATTGTTGAGATGAAGGTCAAAGTCCATGCCCGGCCGGACCAGTTACCGAGTCTTGCCAATGAGGTACTGGAGTTCTACGAGGTAACGCCAGACTGGTTCGTCGGTGCGGTAACCGAGCCGTTCTACCGGGAATTAGTCAGCCTCGGCTACGAGGTCGAGGTCCTCGTACCGGACGTCCGCGCCCAGGCGCTCGCGCTCGACGGGTTCTTCCATACCTATGAACAACTGCGCGACACGTGGATAACCATCGCCCAGAACCATCCGGACATCTGTGTTCTCGACACCATCGGAATCTCCGCCGGCGGCCGACTGCTGCTGGCGATGAAGGTGTCGGACAATCCGACCGCGATGGAAGGCGAACCGAGAATCTGCTTCGACTTCTCGATTCACGGCAACGAGAACAACGGCTGCGAGATTGCCCACTGGGCGCTCATCCGACTGGTGTCGGACTACGGCACCGACCAGCTCATCACCTACCTTGTCAACAACCGGGAAATCTGGCTCTGCCCGATAGACAACCCGGACGGGCTGGTTTCCCGTTCGCGTTACAACGCGCACGGCGTTGACTGCAACCGCAACTACGGCTACTCCTGGGACGCAGGCGGGCCGTCGGTCTTCTCCGAGCCGGAGGCGAACTGCTTCTACCACTTGGCCGAGGAGAACCCGATGGCGATGTGGAGCCAGTACCACTCAGGAACCACCGCCTCGATGTGGTGCTGGGGCTACACGACCAAGGCGACGATGGACTCGGTGCTCAACGCCTGGGAGATGCAGCGCTACGGCTCAATCTGCAACTACCCGGCCTACCAGATTGCCCGCGGCCTGTACTCGGTGCACGGTGGCTCGACCGACTGGTACTACGGGGCGCGCGGTGCCCTCGGGTTCGGCCACGAGGTCTGCAACGGCCAGCCCAGCCCGGCCGGTGAGATTGACACCATCTGCCGCAAGAACTGGACTGCGATGAGGGAGCAGATTCAGCGCGTCGGCCGCGGCGTGATGGGATACGTGACCGATTCGGTTTCAGGCCGGCCGGTCTATGCCCTGATTGTCGTCGTCCCGCCGGACTGGTTCACCTACAGCGACTCAACCGGCTACTACCACAAGTATATCACCCAGGGAACCTACACGGTCAGCGCCACGGCCAACGGCTACCGCCCGAAGACGGTCACCGGCGTGATTGTGCCGACCGATTCCTTCACCGTGCTCAACCTGCAACTCGTTCCGGACACGACCGAGCCGACGTGCGCGTTCAAGGTCATCGCCAACAAAATAAGGGAAAGTCCATCGAACACCAACCCGACCAATGCCTGGTGGGCCTTGGGCCGGGCCGACGACCGGCGCTTCTCACTCGGCAACGGCGGCTGGGCGACCTTCGACATGGGCAAGCGCACGCCGATTATCAACGGGCCGGGTGTGGACTTCACGGTTATTGAGGGCGACGGCGACCCCGAAGGGTGCAGCGTCTATGTCTCCAACGACTGGAACTCAAACTGGCGCTATGTTGGGTTCGGCACCGGCACCCAAGGCTACGACCTGTCGGTTGCCGGGCTTTCGACCGCTCGGTTTGTCCGCATCGCCGACGACAACGTCGGGCCGACCGGGCCCTATGCCGGGTTCGACCTCGACGCAATTGAGGCCGTGGCGGTGAATGCGCCGGCAATCGCTTACCAGAGCCAGACCGTCCTCGACTCACCGCCCGGCGGCAACAACGACGGCAAGCTCGACCCGGGCGAAAGCGCCGGACTGCTGGTCACCTTGAAGAACGCCGGTCGGGTCGGCTTGGCGAACGTCACGGCAGTACTCAGAACCGCGGACCGGTATGTTGCGGTCCTCGACTCGACCGGCTCCTACGGCAACATCGGCCCGGACTCGGTGCGGACCAATGCCGGCGACCGGTTCCGGATTGCGGCCGACATCAACACCCCGCGCGAGCATCCGGCCCAGATGACGCTCCACGTTTCGGGCACGGACTACTCGGATAGCGTCCGGTTCACGGTCGTCGTCGGCGAGCTGCGGGCGATTGACCCGATACCCGATGGCCCGCGTCAACCCCCGCTCTACTGGGCGTACGACGACGTTGACTCCGGCTACGCCCAACGTCCTCAGTACGACTGGTTTGAGATTCGAGGACTCGGCACAAGGCTGACCTTGAGCGACGACCAGACCGTTGTCGTCAACCTGCCGACCGGGTTCGGTCCGTGGCGCTACTACGGTCAACAGTTCAGCCAGGTCTCAATCTGCGGCAACGGCTGGATTTCCCCGGGTTCGACGACCAACTCAGGCTATAACAACGTCTCCCTGCCTGACGGCTCCAGCCCGGCTCAGCTTGCCTTGTTCTGGGACGACCTGTACCCGCCGGCCGGCGGCGGAGTCTGGTACTACCTCGACGAAGCCAACCGCCGCTTCATCGTTCAGTACGACTCGGTATGCAGGTACTCACCCCGCACCTCATTCATCAAAGGCCAGTTAGTCATCTACGACACGACCGTCCGGACGCCCACCGGCGACAACGTCGTGATAGTTCAGTACCATTCCTGCAACGACTGGAGCAACTCCACAGTCGGCATCGAAGACCCGACCTACACCATCGGCATCACCTGCCTGTTCGACAATGCGTACAACCGGGGCACGGCTCCGCTGGCAGCCGGCCGTGCAGTCAAGTATACGACGGTTGACCCGACCGGCATCTTCGAACCTGAAGTCGGCGTAACCCGACCTGACCGGCTTCTGATTCAGAGCGCGGCCAATCCGGTGCGTGACCGGGCAGGCTTCAGCTACCTGGTTCCCAGCACCGGCACGGTGAGGCTTGACCTGTTCGACCAAGGCGGAAGGCTGGTGCGTAACCTGGCCCGGGGCCGGCACGCAGCCGGCAGATACCAGACGGCTTGGGACGGCTGTGACGACTCAGGCCGACGGCTACCAGCCGGCCTCTACTGGCTGAGGCTGTCCGACGACTCAGGCTCGACCGCGGTCAAAGCCGTGCTGTTGCGCTAGATGAAAAAGCAGCCGCCGCGCAAGTCGTGGGACAGCTATTTCCTCGACATTGCGCAACTGGTCAGCGAGCGCTCGACTTGCCTGCGCCGCAAAGTCGGGGCCGTGCTGGTGCGCGACAAGCGTATTCTCTGCACCGGGTACAACGGCGCTGCCGGCGGCCTGCCGCACTGTGACGAAGTCGGCTGCCTGCGTGACAAGCTCGGCATCAAGCCGGCTGAGCGGATTGAAATCTGCCGCGGCATCCATGCCGAGCAGAACGCCCTAGTTCAGGCGGCAGCATTCGGCATCAACGTCTCAGGTGCCACGCTGTACTGCACCCACGAACCGTGCATCACCTGCGCAAAGATGCTCCTAAACGCCCGCATCAGGGAGTTTGTCGTCCGCCAGCCCTATCCGGACAAGCTGGCGCGGCAGATGCTCAAACAGGCCGGGGTGAAAGTCAGAAGGCCCGAGTAGAGCTGTCGCCGTCAGCCCGCGACGTCCGCGGCACAAGTGCTTCGGATTCGTGCTGGTCGGTCCCATCAGCCTACCCGCCCTTGCAGGTTGACTTCCGCCAGTCGGGCCAAATGTCTCCTTTCCGGCGGTTGGTCTCCCATTGCAGCGGCTGCAAGTTGTCTTCGTCGTCGGTTCCGCCCAAGGCCACCGGCTTGATGTGGTCAATCTCCCAGCCGAGCGGAGTCATCTTGCCGAACTCTTGCTTGGCAATCTCGGTTCCGCACGCGTCGCGCCGAAACATGTAGAAACCCAAACTGGCATCTGCCTTCTGCCAAACCCGGTCAATCAAGTACTGCTCAAAGGGCCGCCCCTTTGTGTCGGTGTTCGGTTCTCGGGCCATGGTTTCCTCCCTGGTTGAGTGCGATTCCTCAGAAACGAGAAGCAAAGAGCGGAGACGCACAACGATTATAGTCCGCCTTCCTGCTTTGTCCAGTCGCAGGCGAAAGGCGAACGGCTGGAATGATGCCGGCTTGACTCCATGTCGGTCAAGGCTAGACTTCAGCAAGCAACTAACCACATCTACGGAGGAAGCAGCCGTGAGTAAGTTCCTTTTTTCTGCCGCGCTGGCTCTGCTCGCCGCGTCCTCAACACCCGGGGTCGAGGTTGCCGGGATTCTCGAAACCGGAGCGTACGAGACCGCGATTGACAGCGTTGTCTGGTACCTGCCCGGCAGCCCGGACCCGGTGCGTGAGCCGACTCCCAACTGGGGCGGACGGACTCAGATGACCGACACCCACCAGTTCCGACCGCTGGCCGAATGGCCGGAGATGGCCGAGCTGCAGTACAATATCGGCGGCAACCAGTTGTCCTACACAATTGATGCGCCCGAGCCCGGCGTCTGGTACACGCTGCCCACGCTCGGCGACGACCAAGAGTCGCAAGTGATGTTCAAGGACTCGCTCCTGCTCGGCGTCGCCCAGCACCGGCCCCGGCCGGTCCTCTCGCCGGTGATAGAAGCCGGGCCCAGTCCGTTCTCGGCTCTGACCGGGCTGCGTCTGACGGTCCGGTCCGCCGGGCCGGCTGCGGTCCGCGTCGTTGATGCTTCCGGCCGGGTTGTCTGGGCCGGAACAGTCACCCGCAGCCTGCTGCTCGACACCCGTCATCTCAGTCCGGGCGTCTATCCCGTGCTGGCCCGGACCGCTTCGGCCGCGGCCACGCTTCGACTGGTCTGCGCCGAGTAGTTCCTCAGGTTCCACATCCGGACAAAAGACCGGGGCGGCCCTAGGGCCGCCCCGGTGAGGTTATCGGGTCGAACTAGCGCTCGACGACGAGCTTGTGCGTGGCGGTGAGGCTCTCGGTCGAGAGTTTCACCAAATACACGCCCGCACTCAGTGAGCGCAGGTCAAGTCCAACCTGACCGCTCCGACCCACGGCCAGACTGCGCACCAGCACGGCGCGGCCCGCGGCGTCATAGACGCGCACGGTCGCGGCACCGGGCTGCGGCAGGCTGTAGGACAGAGTCGCAAAGCCCGAGGCCAGCGGGTTGGGCGAGACCGCAAGCGACATCCGACGGCTGTCGGTCGTCACCGCCATCACGCCGGACCGCTCAGCCCGCGGCACGCTGGCGACAAAGCCGAGCGGCTCATAGGTCCAGAGCTCGTTCGTCTTGTTGCCTTTGATGCCGTAGATAATCGGGTTGGGCTGCGGATTCAGCGCCACCAGGTCGCCGCCGCCCTTCACCTTCTTCTTCGCACCGCTCAGGCCGATGAGCGGGATTTCGGTCTGCTCGCTCCAGGAGTCGCCGTTGATGGCGTACTTCCAGAACTCCAGCGTATTCCCGCCCTTGAAGGCGAAGATGACGTCGTTGCGGAACGTGCCCGAACCGCCGTCCTTGGACTTCTTCTTCTTGCCCAGAGAGTTGATCGTCGGCATGCCCTTCAGCGCCGCGCCCCATGTCCCGCCCGCGATGTCGTAGGCGTAGAACGCATGGTACTTGGCCTGATGGCAGTAGATCTTGCCGGTGGCCTCGTCGAGGCAGAGCCACGAACCCTTGTCGAACTTGGTGTTCGGAGCCGGAACCGATGGGAGCGGAGTCCAAGAGTCGGTGGCCGGGTTGTAGACCAGGAAGTCGTTGGTGTAGCCCTTCAAGCAGTAGACCTTGCCGTCGTAGTACACCAAGTCGCTTCCGCCCTTGACCTTCTTGCCGGTCCCGAGCGGGATGTCGGCAAGCTGCTTCCAGGAGTCCTGATTCACGTCGTAGCTCCAGAACCCGAGGGTGTTGTTGCCCTTGAGCGCGTAGAGCTTGCCGTCCGGACCCGGATACGGCGTTGCGACCGCGCCCTTGCTCGGCGGCTTGGCCTCGATACCGTTCGGCCAATTGGCCTTGGGCTCCCAAGCCAATCCGGCCGGGTCGTAGGAGAAGAAGTCAGGCTGCTTGTTGCCCCGGGCCACGAACAGCCGCTGCAGGCCGTCGGCATAGGCAAGCCAGCCGCCGTCGCCGATCGGCTTGACACCGGAAGGCATCTGGCTGACGCAAGTCCAGGTACCGGTGCCGCCGCCGGCCGGCACAACCGTGCCTGAGGCATAGCCGGTGTCGTTGGTCGGGTCGGTGTCGTAGTCGTGGATGGTGTACGCCGTGACCGTGAACGGCCCAAGCTGGTTCGCCTGCCACGGAGTGGCAAACGTCCGGGTCACCTCTTCGCCCGCCGGAATGCTGATGCCGGTTTCGGTCTGGTCGTAGACCGGAGTCGCGCCGCTCAGCACGATGACGCGTGCGCCGCACGAGGCCGTACCCGAGCCGAAGTTCTTGATCTTCACGCTCGGTGCGACCGACGTGCCCTGAGTGACGCTGCCGGTTGGGGCAAGCACCTGAGTGACGCCGAAGTCAATCTGCTGGACCACAAACGGCTTGGACATGAAGTCGTTGGTCGGGTCGGTGTCGTAGAGCACGTTCACGCGGCAGGTCGCGTTGTGGTTACCCTGCACCGTCGGGGTCCAGCCCTTGGTGAACGTCAGCGTCTCGGTCGCACCGACCGGCACGATGAACGTTTCGGTCGTGTCGTAGACCAAAGCGTCGAAGCCGACCTTGCGCAGCGGCCGCGGAGCAGCCTCGTCGGTCGGGACCTCGCCCGAGTTCAGGTCGCCGTCAGTCGGGTCGCTGATTGTGACCTGGACATCACACGACGCGTCGAAGTCGCCGTAGTTGGTGACGACGACCGTCGGGTAGACCACGCCGCCCAGCGGCGACGGGTCAGGCGGAGCGATGATTGCGCTCGTGCCGCAGTCAACGTTGCCGACCCTGAAGGAGATGCGCACCGTGTCGTTGCTCGGGTCTGCGTCGCCGCCGATCTTGTGGAACATGGTCGCGGTGTAGTTGGACGCGACGATGGTCGGTGTCCACTCGCGGAACACCGCGGTGACCGAGTCGTTCCGAGCGATGTTGACTTGAACAGTATCAACGTAGACCAGCGAAGCTCCGCGGTGGAGCTCCATTCTGGCCCAGAACGAAGCGCCGGGCCCGGCCAAGTGCCGGAACACGCCGCTCGGCTGAATCGGGGCACCGACCGGAATCGCGCTTGCCGGCGAGGCAATCCGGCTGGCCGCGACGTCGATGTAGAACTCGTCGGCGCCGATGTCGGGCGGGTCGCCGCGCGTGTCGCGGTCGATGTCGAGCGTCACGCCCGGAGTTGTCTGGCCCGCACCGATGCAGGGCGAACTTCCCTGCAGGTGCAAATCAGACAGGCTCACAAGCTGCGGGTCGGAGGCCTGGGAGTTAGTATCCTTGCCGGTGCTCGCCTGCCACTGGGACAGAGTCTGATTGTAATAGAGCTGGCTGTAGATGACATACTCGCCGCCGGTGGTAAGGGAGAAGCTGTTGTAGTTCGAGGAAGCAGGGATGACATCGCCGTAGTAGAAGTAAGCGGCGTAAGACGCGGCACGGAAGATGTTGTTGCGGATGGTCAGGTTGTACGGATAGTAGAACATCCCGGCATAGGACCCGGAGCCGGCGATGGTGTTGAAGAGGAACTTGGCGTCGCGCGTGTAGTAGGTGTAGATGCCGTAGGAGCTCCAGCCCGATATCATATTGTTGATGAACACCGGGCGGTAGGCGTAGTACGAGCTCGAGCCGTACCAGTAGATGCCGTAGGAGCCGCCAATCAGAGTGTTGTTGATAATCGAGTCGTCCGAGCCGCCGTAGTAGACGTAGCCGTAAATCGGCATCGAGGCCGCTCGCACCTCGCAGCCGTCAATCACCAGCGTGTCGGGCGTGAGGTAGGGATAGACGCTTGTAACCGCGTCGAGGTAGAAGCCGTAGCTTGCGCCCGAAACGTTGATGTTGCGGAACCGGATGCGCTTGTTGCCAATTAGCCGGACACCGTAAGTCCCGAAAGCGGCAAGGTCAACCCGGTCCGGCACGCCCGAGACGCGACGGGCAACATAGCTCACCCAGTACGGACCGTTCTGCAGGCCGGTCAGGTTGAGTATCTCAGGATAGGTCCCGGCAAAGACCTCAAACGTGACATCACCCGACTGGCCGCGCAGCGCGAGCTGGCCAAGGGCATCGGTGAACGACGGGAAGGTGTCGGTCGCCGAGACGCCGGGCTTGATGTAGTACGTGCCGCTCATCGGCGAGCCGACCGTGGTGTACTCGTCCGCACCGATGCAGGGCGTCGTGCTGCTCCGGGTATCGCCGTCAATGTCCTTGGTGATGCCCGGCCACGGATTGCCGGCATTGATGCACGGCGAGCCGGTCTTCAGGTGCGGGTTCAGCACGCCGCCGGTCAGCGGGTTCTGCTGAATCGAGTTCAGGTCCCGGCTGGTGCTCGCCTGCCACTGGGCCAAAGTCTGGGCACCATAGCTGGTCGAGTAGATGACCGCGCTGCCGGAGCTGCCGCTGTTCAGCCAGAACGCATTGTAGTTCGAGTACGCCGGCACGGCATCGCCGTAGTAGCGGTACATCCCGTAGGTGTTGGCCTGAAGGATGTTGTTCTTCCAGGTGTCACCGTACTGGTAGTAGGCGTAGACCGCGTACGAGCCGTTGCCGATGATAGTGTTGTAGATGTATTTCGGGTTGTACTGGTAGTAGGTGTAGATGCCGTAGGAGGTCCAGCCGGTGATGAAGTTGTTGGCGATGTAGTTGCGGTAGTTCTGGTAGGAGGTGGCACTGTTGCCGTACAAGTAGACGCCGTAGGACGAACCGGAGACGAGCTTGCAGCCGTATATCGAGTCGTCAGAACCGCCGTAATAGTTGTAGGCGTAGATTGCGTAGGTGTTGCCGGTCAGGTTGCAGCCGTCGAACACGATCGTGTCGCAGCCGCCGCCCACAGTCGTGCTCCGGTAGTACAGGTACACCGCGTAGGATGCGCCGGCGACGTTGATGTTGCGGAACCGGATGCGCTTGTTGCCGCGCAGCTCGATGCCGTAGTTGCCCGAGGCGACGACGTTCACCAAATCCGGCTTGCCCGAGGTGAGATGGGCGACGTAGCTGATCCAGTACGGTGTCGGGTCCATGCCGGCCAGACTGATGTTCTCTTTGTAGATTCCGGCAAAGACCTCGAAGGTGACATTGCCCGACTGGCCGCGCACCGCGAGTTCGACGTTGGCCTTCTCAAACGACGGGAAGGTGTCGCTCGACAAGACGCCGGGCTTGATGTAGTAGGTCCCGCTCATCGGTGAGCCGACCGTGGTGTACTCGTCCGCACCGATGCAGGGCGTCGTGCTGCTCCGGGTATCGCCGTCAATGTCCTTGGTGATGCCCGGCCACGGGTTGCCGGCATTGATGCACGGCGAGCCGGTCTTCAGGTGCGGGTTGATTGCGCCGCCGGTCATCGGGTTCTGCTGAATCGAGTTCAGGTCCCGGCCCGAGCTCGTCTGCCACTGAGCCAGAGTCTGAGCACCATAGGTACGCGAATAGATGACCTGGTCACTGGTCGTGCCGCCGTTACGCCAGAACGCGTTGTAGTTCGAGTAGGCCGGCACGGCATCGCCGTAGTAGCGGTATATCCCGTAGGTGTTGGCCTGAAGGATGTTGTTCTTCCAGGTGTCACCGTACTGGTAGTAGGCGTAAACCCCGTACGAGCCGTTGCCGATGATGGTATTGTAAATCAGCTTCCAGTAGTAGCCGTAGTAAGCGTAGATGCCGTAGCTGGTCCAGCCGTAGATGAAGTTGTTGGCGAGATAGTGGCCGTAGGCGTAGCTTGAGTTGTACAGGTACATCGTGTACGAACCGCCCTTCAGGTCGCAACTGATGAACGAGTCGTAGTTGCAGCCCGAGGACGCATACACGCAGTAGCTCGTGGCCCGGATAACGCAGTTCTCGACCCGCCAGCCGACTGCGTAGTACATGTACAGGCCATAGGTGCTGGCGCAGATGAGCTTGAGGTTCTTCAGCTTGACGTTGTAAGTGTAGTAGGAATAGACTGCATAGGACGAGGCGGAGTAGACCGTCACGTCCTGGCCCGGGGCGGCCTGGATGGTAATCGTGTCCTGAGGCCGGGATTGATTGACGTAGTAGAGGTACATGTACCCCTCGTCATAGTACCCGGAGTAGACGTTGATGGTCACATTGCCGTTGGTTTGCCGGCTCGACAGAGCCTGGCAGGCGGCATAGACCGACGTGAAGTCTCCAGAACCGTCCTTTTTGACGGTGTAGGTTCCGCTCATCGGCTGGGCCAGAACTGCGCCGGCTGCCAGCAGTAGGAGCAGAACGATGAGTGACGTTCTCTGCGTCATCTCTGAGCCTCCTTTTTGAGTTTGTATGCTTTTGTCCAGTCGCCTGAGTTGTTACGGCAGGCCGGCGGCCCGGTTCTGCCGCTGCGTAACCCGGGTGTCCGGAGTTGACGACTCAACAGAGGGAACTGGACAGAACAATGATACCGCCCCCCCGCCGGTAGTCAAGCAGATTCATGGCAGTCTGACGACCGGGAAGCCCGGCACCGGGCACAACCATCCCGCCGCTGCGGCTTGGTCTTCGACTTCAGCGGCCGGCTGTGCTCGGCGCGGCGCGGCCGCCGGCAGGAAGAGTCACGCGGACCGTCGTGCCCGCTCCGGGCGTGGACTCGATTGCCACGTCACCGCCGTGCAGCCGGACGATGTGCTTGACAATGGCAAGTCCAAGCCCGGTGCCGCCCATTGCCCGGGAGCGCGACTTGTCCACGACGTAGAACCGCTCAAAGATGCGCGGCAGATGTTCGGGCGCAATTCCGACACCGGTGTCGGAGACGGTGACTTCGAGAGAGCGGGGGGACTCGGGACACGATCCGGAATCGCCGAGGCGATTCCGGTCATGTCCCTGCGCAAGGGACAGGACGACTTCGCCTGAGTCGGTGTACTTGACCGCGTTGTCGAGCAGGTTGACCAGCACCTGTTCGAGCTTGAACGCATCGGCCTCAACCCGGGGCAGGTCCGGTGCCTGTTCCAGTCTCAGAACGAGCCCCTTGGCTTGGGCGGTCCGCTCGAACAGCTTCAGAACCGAGGCGGCCAGCGCGGCAACGTCTACCAGCTCAAGGTGGAGCGCCATCCCCTTCTCCTCCAGTTCGGAAAGGGTCAGCAGATCGGCGACCATGTTGACCAGCCGGTCGGTGTGGCGCTTGATGATGTCGAGGTAGCGCTGGTTGGTGCTGTCGAGCGTTCCGTCCATTGTCTCGATGTAGCCCTTGATTGCGGTCAAGGGCGTGCGCAGCTCGTGCGAGGCGCTGACCACGAACTCCCGCTTCAGCTCTGCGGCCCGGGCGATTTGGGTGATGTCGTGCAGGGTGACGACCGTTTCGTCGGCCGCAGAAAGATAGGACGCGCTGCAACTGAGGACCAGCCCGGCATACTCGATTTCGCCGCCCGCGTTGCTGTGGGTCGCCATCGCGCCTTTCACCATCTCAGTGAAGGCCGAATCGCGAATCACCTCCCAGTAGTAGCGGCCTACTACCGCGTCCGCGCCGACCAGCCGGCGCAGGCTGTCGTTGGCCAGCACGATGCGGCCGTCACCATCAAGTACGAGCAGCCCCTCGCTGATTGAGGCGATGACCGCGTCAAGCGCCTCGCGCTGACGGGCGAGCTGGTCAATCATCTCCTTGGTGCGGAAGGCCATCTCGTTGAAACCGTCGGCCAAGTCCTTGACCGTGCCCCGCCGCGGCGGCAGCACGCGGACCGCAAAGTCGCCCCGGCCGATGCGGCGGAACGCCTCGGTCAGGTCACGCAGCGGCCGGGTGTAGGAGCGGGCGAGCAGCGCAGCCGCCGCAACCCCGGCAACCGAAAGGAGCGCCGCGGCCGTCGCCACTCCGGCCCGGTGCGCGGTCAGGGCGACGACCGTCAGCACGGCAAGGCCGGCAAGATACAGCCCGGCCGTAAGGCCGAAGAGGTAGCGCCTCACTCGGTCAGTTTGTAGCCGACCCCGCGGACGTTCTTGATAAGCCGGCCGGTCCGTTTCAGTTTCTTGCGCAGGTTCGTAATATGGACGTCAATCGTCCGGTCGAGAACCGCCTTCTCAGTACCCCAGAGCCGGTCGAGGAGCTCGTTGCGGGAGAAGACCCAGCCCCGACGCTCGGCCAGAATCGCGAGAATCTTGAATTCGGTCGTAGTCAGGTCAACCTTCCGGCCGTCAACCTTGACCTCAAACCGGTTCAGGTCAATCGTTGCGCCCGGGCCGAGCTCGATTATCTGCGTTGCCGCCTTGTTCTCTTGGCGGCGGAGCACCGCCTTGACCCGGGCGACCAGTTCCTTGGGCGAAAACGGCTTGGTGATGTAGTCGTCGGCCCCGAGCTCCAATCCGAGCACCCGGTCGAACTCGTCGCCCCGGGCCGTGAGCATGATTACCGGCACGCTCGCGGTCTTTGCCTCTCGTTTCAATTCCTTGCAGACGTCGAGTCCGTCGGCGTCGGGCAGCATCAGGTCGAGCACGACCAAGTCGGGCACTCGGTCGGCAAGGGACTTGGTGAAGCTGCCGGCGTCGACAAAAGTGCGCACCGCATAACCGGCCCGGTCAAGATGAAGCGCGACGAGTTCGAGGATGTCCGGCTCGTCGTCAACGACCGCGATGAACCGGCCCATTACCCTGCCGACTGTTCGGCCTGGCCGTGTTTGATGTCCTCGCCGGTGACGATGTAGATGACGTCTTCGGCGATGTTGGTGGCCAGGTCGGCGACGCGTTCGAGGTTGAGCGAAATCACGAGCAGCTTCAGGGCCCGTTCAATCGTCGCGGGGTCCCGGCTCATGTGTTCCACGAGCTCGGCCTTGATAGCACGGTTCAGCTCGTCAACCGCCGAGTCGCGGGTGCAGACCGACCGGGCCAGCTCGGCATCGGCACGGGTGAAAGCATCGAGCGAGTCCTTGAGCATCGAGATGGCGATGTCGGCCATCCGCGGCAGGTCAATCAGCGGCTTGACCGGCGGCTTGTCAATCAGGAACAGCGCCGCCTCGGCGATATTCTCGGCGTGGTCGCCGATGCGCTCCAGGTCGTTGTTGAGCTTGATGACCATGGCAATCGTCCGCAGGTTCGACGCCTCGGGCTGGTACAGTGCCATCAGATTGATGGCCGAGTCCTCGTTCTCAATCTCGAGCCGGTTGACCCGCGGCTCGTCGGTGCGGATGACCTGCTCGGCAAGCGTCTTGTCTTTGTTCACCAGCGCTTTGATGCTGTTGCCGACCATCTCCTCGACAATCGCGGCCATTGTGAGGAGCCGTTCTTTCAGCTCGGCAATCTTGGTTTCAAGTAGTGTCAAAATCAGTACTCCTGTGCCGGGCGGCCCGACTGCGGCCGTACCGGCGTTCTTTTATCTTCAATATTATCGCACATTTGAGCTGTTCGTGCAAGCGGCATCATCCGAACTTGCCGGTGAGAAAGTCCTCGGTGCGCTTGTCGCGCGGTTTGGTGAATACCCGTTCGGTGCGGTCGAATTCAACCAGCTCGCCGAGCATCAGAAAGGCACAAAAGTCGGATACCCGGGCGGCCTGCTGCATATTGTGGGTGACGATGACCACGGTATAGTCCTGCTTCAACTGACGAATCAGTTCCTCGAGCCGGGCGGTCGAGTACGGGTCGAGCGCCGAGGCCGGCTCGTCGAGCAGGACAATCTCCGGCTCGACCGACAGGCAGCGGGCTGTGCAGAGCCGCTGTTGCTGGCCGCCGGAAAGTGAGAAGGCGTTGTCGTGCAGCCGGTCTTTGACCTCGTCCCAGAGGTTGGCACGGCGCAAGGCATGTTCGACCCGCTGGGCGATTTCGGTCCTGCTGCCCATCCGGTGGACGCGCGGGCCAAACGCGATGTTCTCGTAGATTGACTTGGGAAACGGGTTCGGCTTCTGAAACACCATGCCGACCCGCTTGCGCAGGTCAATCACATCGGTCTCATCGGCGAAGATGTCCTGTCCGTCAATCAGGATGCGGCCGGTGATGCGGGTGCCGGCAATCAGGTCGTTCATCCGGTTGATGGTGCGCAGCAGGGTTGACTTGCCGCAGCCCGACGGCCCCATGATTGCCGTCACGGCATTGGCCGGAATCGAGAAACAGATGCTCTTGAGCACGTGGTTTGATCCGAACCAGAGATTCAGGCTGTCAACGACGATCTTGGTGGTCTCGAGCATACTCCTCCTCTAGACCTGCCATTTGTTGGCCGATGCGCCCCGCAGACGCAGGGCAAAGGCGATTGCGTCGAAGGCCAAGACAAAGACAAGCAGGACAATCGCGGTGCCGAACGCCAGCGGCCGCACGGTCATCATCTGGTCGTGCTGGGTTGCGAGGGTGAAAAGGTGATAGGGCAAGGCCATGAACTTCTGTTTGAGCGAGGTCGGCAGGGTTCGGGTGTAGTAGGTGACGCCGGTGAAAAGGATCGGCGCGGTTTCACCAAGAGTGCGGGCGACCGCGAGGAGCACGCCGGTCAGGATGCCGGGAAACGCATAAGGCAGGACATTGTGCCGAATTGCCTCCCATTTGGTCAAGCCCAGCGCCAGCGCGCCTTCCCGGAATGAGCCGGGGATGGCGTTGATTGCCTCTTCCGCAGTGGCGATAATCCAGGGAAGATTCATCAGGCCCAGAGTCAACCCGGAGGAGAGAACCGACAGCCCGAACCTGAGCATGGTGACGAAAAGCGCCACGCCGAACAGGCCATAGACAATCGAGGGAATGCCCGCGAGGCTGCGGATGGCGCTGCGGATGGCCCGAGTGATGAAGCTGGCCGGCGCATACTCCGACAGGTAGATGGCCGCGCAGACCCCGACCGGCACCGAGAAGACGAGCGACACAAACGTAACGAGAACCGTGCCGACGATGCAGGGCCAGATGCCGCCTTCGGTCATGCCTTTCGCCGGCGCCTGAGTCAGGAACTGCCAATTGATGACGCCGAGCCCGTTGCGGAATAGGTAAAAGAACATGACCAGGATAAAGACGACAAAGAGCGCCAGTGGCAGCGCGAGCAAGACAAACCCCAGATTGTCGCCGAACCGGCGGCGCCGAAGCTCGCGCGGCGACCGGCCCGAGCTGGCTGGGCAGCAGGCGGGCGGAACCGACTGGCTGTTCACAGCGTGAAGCTCCGTTTCTCGCGCTTAATGAGCGACTCGGCAATCAGGTTGGTGCCGAGCGTGATGATGAAGAGCACAAACCCGAGCGCAAACAGAGAGTAGAAATGGGTGTCCCCGAACGCCGATTCGCCCAGCTCGATCGCGATGGTCGAAGTGATTGTCCGCACCGGGTCGAACAGACTCTTCGGCATCAGCGGCGCGTTGCCCGCAACCATCAGCACCGCCATCGTCTCGCCCACCGCCCGGCCGAACCCGAGCATGACCGCAGCGAGGATTCCGGACCGCGCCGCCGGCAGGACGATTCTTGTGGCCGTAGTCCAGGGCGTCGCGCCCAGAGCATAGGCCGCCTCACGATAAGAATGGGGCACGACCCGCAACGCATCGTCCGACACCGAGATGATGGTCGGCAAAGACATCAGCCCAAGAAGCAGACCGGCGTTCAGGGTGGAAAGACCAGAAGGAACATTGAACAGCCGGGCGATCAGCGGGGCGAGCACGATTAGCCCGAAGAACCCGATGACCACTGACGGAAATCCGGCAAACAGCTCAACCATAGTTTTGACCGTTACCCGCACCCAGCCTTTCAGTCGCTCGGAGATGAAGACCGCGCTGGCAATGCCCAGCGGAATGGCGATGACGAGCGCAATCGCGGTCGTCACGAGACTGCCGAGCAGCAGCGGCACGATGCCGTAGGACGGCTCGCCATAGGCATCCGGATTCCAGACCGTACCGGTAAAGAACCTGAGCACCGATGTGCCGGCAAATGTCCTGATCCCGTAGAGCAGCAGAAAGGCGAGGATTCCGAGCAGCACGACTGCAGAAAAGAACGCATTGGCCATGAACACCGCCCGGACCGTGCGGTCGGACGTCCGTCTCAGGTCCATCTTACGCCCCTGCGAGGGGACGGGTTGAACGTCCCCTCGCAAACCGCGGGAGGCAGCGGAATGTTGCTACAGATTCCTCCGGTTCTTCTCAACCAGCTCCTTGTTCAACGGGAAGAAGCCCTCTTCCTCCACAATCTTCTGGCCGGCCGGACTCAGCTCGAACTCGATGAACGCTTTGACATCGCCTTTGGCCTTGCCGTTGGTGTACTGGAAGAGCGCCCGGGCCAGCGGGTAGGCGCCGCTTTCGACCGCCGCCTTGTCGAGCGGCGAGGCATAGGTCGTCCCGTCCGATGAAAGCTCAAGCACGTTGACGCCGCCGTCTTTGACATAGCCGACCCCGACATAACCGATGCCGCCCTCATCAGCCTTGACACCTTCGAGAATCTGGGCATTACCGTTCATCTGGCGCATCGAGGCGGCGTAGTCGGCTTTGACCACCATCTCGCGGAAGAAGACAAACGTGCCCGAGTTGGGTTGGCGGCCGTAGAGCGTAATCGGCCTCTTTGCTCCCCCGACTTCACTCCAGTTCTTTATCTTGCCGCGGTAGATGTCGCCGAGCTGGGCCATGGTCAGCTTCTTCACCGGGTTCTTCTCGTTCGTGACAACACAGAGCCCGTCCACCGCAATCGCATACTCGACCGGGTTGACGCCGTTGGCTCGGGCATTGGCGATTTCCTTCGACTTGATGCCCCGTGAGGCGTTGCCGATCTGCACCTCGTTGTTGACCACGGCGTTGATGCCCACGCCCGAGCCGCCGCCGGCAACCGACACCGTGATGTCAGGATGGGTGGCGGCGAACGCCTCAGCCAAACGCTGGGTCAGATTGAGCATCGTATCCGAGCCCTTCACCATTACTTCCCGGGCCGACACTGCTCCGAACAGACCGAACGCACCGGCCAGGGCTATTGTCAGCAGTCTTCTCATCTTCATTCTCCTTTTCGTTTACTGGTTACCGAACACCCGGTTCCACTCCAGCCGCAGTTGGGCAATGAAGGTATCAACCGGGTCTGAGCCTTCTTTCTTGGCCTGTTCGCGCGACCAGGCGAACTGGAAAGCCGCTCCGGGCTTGCCTGATGGTCGCCGGGCAAAGTGGTAATTGAAACCGGCGCCATAGCGCATGAAACTCTTGTCCAGAGCCACCTGCATTGCGCCGTCGTGTTCTTCCTTGCGCTCCCACATGCTGAACCGGGCAAAGACCTCGACCTTGCGGCCCGGTAGGACCAAGAGCGGCATCACGTCGATGCCGGACTGCTCGTACTTCTTAGTACTCACTTGGCGCGTCGAATCGGTGACCTTGCGGGATGCTGCCGAGTCGGCTTTGTAGTAGCCGTACTCACGGGTGTAGTTGTAGCCGATGTACTCGCCGGTAACCGAGAAGTTCGGACCGACTGCGACTCTGAGCATCGGCGCAAGCCCGAACCGGCTCTTATTCGCGGTGTCGGGCAGAAAGACCTTCTTCTTGTCCGAACTGAGCGTCCCTTTGCTCTGGTCGTTCTTGTAGTGTGCGCGGTCAGACTCGTTGGAGAAGACCGATGCCCCAATCTGAACCCCGCCAAATGGGGTGAGGCGCAGGTTGCCGAGCAGTTCAGGCGAGGTGTTCACGTACTTGCCGGCATACTTGTAGCCTTCACCGTTGTAGACCCCAACTTGCAGCTCGCCCAGACCTGAGGGCAGGAAGCCGTTCAGGGTGATGCCGTAGTCAGCGCTGGCGACGATGCCCCGGTCATCGGCCAGTTGCTTTTCCGGGTTGGTGTAGTCCCACGAGTAAATCAGGCCGAAGTAGTGCTTCTGGCAGCCCGCAGTCAGGTTGAAGTCCTTTATCGGCAGGTAGTAGTCGAGGTACGCTTCCTTGATGCGCACGGTGGCACCTTCGGCGTACTTATCCGAACCGAAGATGTCCACCGTGAACTTGGTGAACAGGTGCGGCGCCCACTGGTGGGACAGGCGGACATAGCCGCGTTCGAGCATGAAGTTGCTGACCGAGGGCTCGGTGACCTTGAAGGCGGTTGCCTTGTTGGTGTAGCGAACCCAGCCGTTGAACTCAAGCTCGGTCTCGCCCGGATCAAGCGCAAACAGCGGCGCACCGGCAAGCACTGCAGCGAGCAGAACCAGCACGGACTTTCTCATGCACGGGTCTCCTTTTTGGTTTGTTTTGTGTGAGACGGTCATTGCCATCGCGTAAGATGCTATTTCAACATGGCAAACTGCGTATAAGCGAAATGTCAGCAGTGTGTTAACCAGAATTGCTCCGCTCACCCTCACCCTTACCCTCTCCCATCAAGGGAGAGAATCAAAGTATGAGGAACAATTGAAGAAGCTCGAATTGCCGGACTCGGCAATCTGGTCTCCTTCTGTCCTCCCGGCTATTGGTGGCTCAATTCCGGATTTCAGGTGCCTGATTATGCTTGACCGGACCGTGGTGCGGCCTATGATGTCTTCATCCTGACCGCCAATGCCGGTTCGGTTCTGGTCGGATGCACGGCAGTACGTGCGGCAGGCTGCGGTCGCTAGGAGAGGGCTCGATTCACCAAAAGAGAAAGAATGAGAATCAGAATGGAGCCGACAGCGTGTCTGCTGCTGGCAGTCGCAGGCCAACTCGGCTGCGACAAGAAGAGAGAAAGACTGACCAAGCCGACCAAGCCGTCCCGAATGACCTCGGCAATCAGCCTTACCATCCCAAAGCAGGAGGCGGGTGTTGTCGTCGAGCAGGTCGGGCCGATAAGAGTCGCGGTCAAAGGCCGGCGCGGCCCGTATCTTGATGTCGTAACCGCGAGGAAAAGGGTCGGGGTGAGCGTCGCCGGTGCTTGACTGCCGCAGGGTTTCGGCTACAGTTCTGCCACCATGAAGATTCACGAGTTCCAGGCGAAAGAGATATTTGCAGCCTACGGGATACCGGTCCCGCGGGAACGCGTGGCCGCGACCCCAGCCGAGGCCGCCACGGCCGCGCGCGAAATCGGGCTGCCGGTGGTCATCAAGGCGCAGGTGCTGGTCGGCGGCCGGGGCAAGGCCGGCGGCGTGAAGAAAGCGGACAGCGCCGAAACAGTGGAACCGGTCGCAGCCGGCATCCTCGGGATGGACATCAAGGGCCTCAAAGTCAACAAGGTGCTTGTTTCCGAATGCGCCGACATCAAGGCCGAGTACTATGTCGGCATCATCGTTGACCGCACCAGCCGCAAGCCCGTGCTGATGGCATCAGCCGCAGGCGGCGTGGAAATCGAGGAGGTTGCCCGCACGTCACCGGAGAGGATTCTTAAGGTGCAGATTGACCCGGGCATGGGCCTTTTGTCGTTCCAGGCGCGCAACGCCGGCATGGCTCTGTTCGATGACGTGAAGCTCGCCCGTGACTTCACCGCGATTGCCCAGAAGTTCTATCGCATCTTCGTCGAGAAAGACTGCTCGCTCATCGAAATCAACCCGCTCGTGCAGCTCAGCTCGGGTGCGCTCCTGGCCCTGGACGCGAAGATCAACTTCGACGACAATGCCGACTTCCGGCACAAAGAATGGGAGGCGATGCGCGACCTGTCGGCCGAAGAGCCGAAAGAAGTCGAGGCCAAAGCCGCCGGACTTTCTTACATCAAGTTGACGGGCAATGTCGGCTGTGTGGTGAACGGCGCCGGGTTGGCAATGGCAACGATGGACCTCATCAAGCGCTACGGCGGCGAGCCGGCGAACTTTCTCGACGTGGGCGGCTCGTCTTCGCCCGAAAAGATGGTGACCGCGATGCGCATCATCCTCTCCGACCCGAACGTGAAGGTCATCCTCGTGAACATCTTCGGCGGCATCACCCGGTGCGACGACATCGCCGCAGGACTGATTCAGGCGCAGCAGCAGGCCGACATCAGGGTGCCGATTGTCGCACGCCTTACCGGCACCAATGCCGACAAGGCGAAGGACATCCTGAAAGGCAGTCCGGTGACCGGCGCGGAGTCAATGACCGACGCGGTCAAAAGAGCGGTGGCGCTTGCGGGAGGTGCGCAGTGAGCATCCTGATTGACAAGAATACGAAAGTTATTGTTCAGGGTATCACCGGCCGCGATGGTGCGTTCCATGCCAAGGCAATGAAGGACTACGGCACCGATGTCGTCGGCGGAGTAACACCGGGCAAGGGCGGTCAATCGGTCGAAGGTATCCCGGTATTCGACTCGGTTGAGGACGCGGTGAAGAAAACCGGCGCGAACGCCTCCATCATCTTTGTTCCGGCCCAGTTTGCCACCGACGCGATGCTTGAGGGAATTGCCGCCGGCCTGGACCTTGTCGTCTGCGTCACTGAAGGAGTGCCGGTCATGGACACGGTACGGGTGCTCGACTATGCCCGGGACAGGAAAACCCGGATACTCGGCCCCAACTGTCCGGGCTGCATCTCGCCGGGTAAAGCCAAGCTCGGCATCATGCCTGCGGCCAGATTCAAGCCGGGCGTGGTGGGCGTCGTCTCCCGCTCCGGCACTCTGACCTACGAAATCGCGAGCCAGACCGAAGAGTTCGGTCAGTCAACCGTCGTAGGCATCGGCGGCGACCCGATCATCGGCACCAACTTTGTTGACTGCCTTGAGATGTTCAACAATGACCCAGAGACGCAGGCGATTGTCATCGTGGGCGAAATCGGCGGCACCGACGAAGAGCGGGCAGCCGAATGGGTGAAGGCTCATTGCCGCAAGCCGGTGTTCGGGTTCATTGCGGGCCAGACCGCGCCGCCGGGCAAGCGCATGGGCCATGCCGGCGCGATTATCTCAGGCGGCTCAGGCACAGCCCCGGAGAAAATCAAGGCCTTTGAGGCCGCGGGCATTCAGGTCATCTACGAACCCGGCGACCTCGCATCGGCCCTCAAGGCGAAGCTGTAAGCGGCCAGGGAAGTCAGAGGCGAGAATGGAGAGCGGGACGGCTCGGTCTGGGGAAATTCCGGGGACAGGTTTAGTGTCAAGCCGTGCGTTAGTTGACCTTTCCTGAGGCCGGGCTGGCTGTCGCCTCGGCCATTTCTCGGCTGTCCCGTCTCTCTCGGCAGGCATGATGGCGTGCTGCGCCCGTGGGTCGTCCCCACGCAGCGGTACTCGCTTCGAGCACAGGTGCTTGCAGAGCGCCTTTGCAGGCCTCAGAGCAGTGCTTCATTCAGAACGCAAGCCCGTGGGGCATCAAGGTTCATAATAGCGCGGCCCCGCCAAAGCGGTCCGTAGTGTCCCCGGTCGTGACTGCCCCACGGGCGCAACTCGTCTCATGCTTCTTGCGACATTGCCTGGCCCATCCTCACGCGGCTTCCGAGCGGCCTGCGTTGGGCGGGCACTCGCTGTAACAGCGCCCGTCCCGCACAAGGGCATAGAGCAGCCGCACTAACCGGCAGCAGACTGCGGTCAGCGCCACGTTCTTCGGCTTGCCCCGCGCCACCAGCGCGGCGTAGTAGGGCTGTAGCGGCCAGCCACGCCTGGCGTGCTGCACCGCCACCATGTACAGCGCCCGCCGCAGTTGCGACCGGCCCCGCTTCGAGATGCGCCGGCCGCTCCGATACTGCCCCGAGCTGTTCTGATAGAGATTGAGACCGGCCAGCTTCTGTACCGCGGCCGCACAACTGTACTGCCCAAGCCCGCCCGTCTCGGACAAGATGACCGCGGCCGTCATTGCCCCGACTCCCTTGAGGCTCATCAGATACTCGGCCTCCGGGAGTTGCTCCAGTAGACTTACGATCTCTGCCTCCAGCCCGGCGATGCGCCGCTCGAGCGTAGCCAGGGTCTCAAGCATCTCATGCAGGCTCCGCTCCTGACCGGCACTAACCGCCAGTGGGCCGATTGACTCATCGGCAGCCGCCGCAAGCCGCGTGAGCCTGGCCAGGCTCACGCGGGCCGCACCGTCCTGGGTCAGGAGCCGGCGCATCTCAACTGGCGAGTGCGCCCGGGCCGCGGCGACCGTGCCGAACCGGCCCAGGACCAGTCGGGCACTCGGCCGCTTGAGGTCGGGAAAGACCGTCTCGAACTCGGGAAAGAACACGTCCATGGTCTGGTGCAGGGCGTTGAGCCAACCGGTCTGCTCCACCACCAGCCGGGCCCGCAAGCCGACCAGCGACCGCAGCTCCAGGCAGGCACCGGACAGGGTGACAAAGCCCAGGTACTGGCCCCGGGCAACCAGGTCGGCAATGATGAGCGCGGCCTTGGCGTCGCTCGTGCCGCGGCCGTTGTCGAGCAGCTCCTTCTCCCGGCAGACGTGCAGGCTGGGAACCAGGACCACTTGGCAGCCGCGCTCGGAAAGCCAGCGGACGAGATTGACGCCATAGCTGCCGGTCGACTCGACTCCGACGATGACTGAGGAGTCTGGCCGGCTCTTCCAGGCGCCGATCTGCTCACTGAGGGCGAGGAAACCGGCACGGGTGTTGGGGACCTTTACGGGCTTGGTGTAGGAGCCGTCGTAGAACCGGGCCCGGGCGACGTGGGTGTGCTTGGCGAGATCGATGCCGATGACCAGAGTGTCGGGCTTGATTACCGAGCGCTTTCGCGCTACGCTGTTGACAGTCATTGCTGTCTCCTTTCGTTGGTAGGTCCTTAGCGGACAATTGGTACTACCAATTGAAAGCGGGACAGCTCTTTTGTCAATCTTGACTTTCAGCATCGGCCTAATCATATAGCACTCATAATACGCAATTATTGACCCAAGGCGCGGGTTTGGGTAGTACCGGGTGTGGCTCGATTGGCCAGAGTGGTGCTTCCTGCGGTGCCGCATCATGTCACGCAGCGCGGGACTCGTCGTCAGCCGGTGTTCTTTCAGGAGGAAGACTATCAGGTCTATCTCCGGTTAATGCGGGAGTGGTGCGACCGTCACGCGGTCGAAGTCTGGGCCTACTGTCTGATGTCCAACCACGTGCACCTGGTGGCAGTGCCTGAGACCGAAGCGGGACTGGCCCGAGCGATTGGTGAAGCACACCGGCGTTACACGAGGGCGGTGAACTTCCGGGAGAACTGGCGCGGATATCTCTGGCAGGGACGGTTCTCCTCCTGCCCGATGGATGAGCGGTATCTGTTGGCCGCGGCGCGCTACGTGGAGCTCAATCCGGTGCGAGCCGGACTAGTGAGCGCTGCCTGGGAGTACCGCTGGTCCAGCGCTGCGGCACACGTCACCGGCCGAGACGACCGATTGGTGAGAGTGAGGCCGATGCTGGAGCGGGTAGCCGACTGGCCAGACTTTCTGGCCCAGGGACTGAAGCCATCAGAACTGCGAGCGCTTCGCCGCCACAGTCGCACCGGTCGTCCTCTGGGTTCAGAGGAGTTCATAGATCGGGCAGAGCAGATTGCCGGCCGACCCCTGCGTCCGCAGAAGACCGGCCCCAAGGGCCCGAGGAAGCACAAGCCCGCGCAATGAGCCAGGAATTGCATATTATGTCCCCTCAATTAAGTCACGACGTGCCGGCGTTCGGGAGCGTGAAGAAGGCGGTGTTGATGCTGTAGGGCGAGGGCAGAAAACAGCAGACAGGATACAGGGCAGGGCGGGGCGGCGAGGGAACAGGGACAGACGAAATCAGAGGCGAGAAGCCAAGAGCCAAAAGCCAAGACGACCGAACGAGGACAGGCGAGTCGGGCGCAGGCAGGTTACGACTCGCCAATGTGGCGTAACAGCCGGAAAGGACGGCTCTTAGAGTGGGCTTTGGTTGCGTAAGTCGCGATTCTGCGCCCGTACACCTGGATGGGGGTAGGGCCGTCTCCTACACCGTGCCTAGTTGTGCAACTCAAGACGCGGTTGAACGTGTGTTTGCCTAGGTTTTGCCTGAAGTGACAGCGCGTATTCTTGCTCGAGCGACAATCCAAGCGTCTTTCCAAGTGTGTGCTTAAGCGACAACTGAAGCGTTTGCCCAAGCAGTTGGTGATGCGAGTGCTCAAGCGTTGAAGCGAGTAGTTCTTTGTGCGAGTGATTGAGCGTTTGAATGAGCGATTGTCGCGGCTTTGGTCTCGGCTTTGCGTGCAGCAATGGTTGAGCGGTCTGTCTGCTGACCCAGGACTTGTTCCGAATCGTCGAACGGCTCTCTCATGCCCTGTGGCTTCATCCCTCCGCCATCACCGCAGCCGGGGACAAGAAGACTCTTCGCTGCGCGTGCGCTACTCTCCGCAGTCATTGTCATTCTGAGGCACGCAGTGCCGAAGAATCGTCGAGACCCGAAGACCCTTCGCGGAGACTGACCTGATGAGGGACCGAAGATTCTTCGCGGAGCCTGCCCTGAGCGGGAATCGAAGATTCTTCGCTGCGCTCAGGATGACAAAGGGCGAAGGGCTCAGAATGACAAGGTGTGGGGTGGCTGCGCTCGGGGTGACAAAAGGCGAAGGGCTCAGAGTGACGGAGCGTCGGGAAGCCGCGCCTGAATCGAGTTTGACACTATGCTGCCTTGGCCTAGAATGTCTCGGCGGCTGGATAGGCTGGCCGCACAGCTAGATAAACAGATTGACCTTCGGAGGCTGCTTGAGAATCACTCGGTTGTCCGTTACCCTTGTGCTGGCCGCTAACACACTCCTTGCTACGAACTGGCCGATTCCGCCGGTAAATGTTGTCCACCCGCTGGGCAACAATTGGGGCAACTATCAGAACTACGGCAGCGGCGGCTACTTCCACAACGGCATTGACGTCATCACCCCTGATACGTCGGGTGCTGAGGTCCGGGCCGTGCGTCATGGCTGGGTCAAGGCATGGGGCACAATTCAGGCCGAGTTGCACTACCGACTCGCGGTCTGTGATACGAGCCTGGACTTCACCGGCCGGGCCGAGGGCTGGCTTTATGCCCACATTGACGCCACCCGCTGGCACAAGAACGTCGGCGACGAAGTTCAGGAAGGCGAGCTGATTGGCTATCTTGTCCCGTGGCCGGTGGACGCGACCTTTGACCACTGCCACTTCGCCCGGATTTCCGACACCGGTTCGACTTGGATGCGCTTCCCGAATGTTACTTGGTGGTTCATCCAAAACCCGTTGACTATCATCCGGCCGAACACCGATACCGAATCGCCGGTGTTCGAAAATGCCCGCTCCAACTGGCGGTTTGCCATCTGCCGGGACAACACCAACAACAGTTACCTCAACCCCGATTCGGTTGTCGGCGACGTTGACATCATCGCCAAGGTCTACGACAAGACCGGCCGCTCGACCGGAAATCCGACCTGGGACAAACTTGCCCCCTATCAGCTCGACTACATGATTCGCCGCGGCGACGGGCTGGTCGTCGTTCCCTGGACAACGAGCGTCCAGTTCTCGAACGTCCTCTTCGGCTCCGACGTCGGCGTCATCTACAAGCGCGACAACACCTGCCGGTCGCGAGGCGACTACGACTACCGGGACTACTACTTCATCGTCACCAACACCGACGGCGACTCAATCATCGAGTCCTCCGACGTCAGCGGCAAGTGGGCCAGCGGGCTGGTCGGCGACGGCGAGTACTGGATTTTTGTCCGGGCATCAGACGTCGTCGGTAACACAATAGTTGACTCGATGCGGGTGCGCACGCGCAACGGTGTCGGCCTTGAGAACCAGCCCGGCGCGGTGCTTACCCGGCCGTTTGCGGTCACGCCGGTCACCGGACGCGGAAGCCGAGCCGTGGCCTTCGAGCTGGCCAAGGCCGGACCGGTGCGGCTGCAAGTGCTCGACAATCTCGGCCGCGTAGTTGCGACCCTGGCCGACGGAGAGCTCAACGCCGGCCATCACTCGTGCCGCTTCACGCCCCAGGCCTCGGGCGTCTATGTCGTACGAATGGACCTCCCGGGCTCGGTTTCGCAGGCCCGCCGAATCACGGTCCTGAACTAACGTTGCCCTAAGAGCCGCTCGGCCACGGCCTCAGCCGCGGCGATCCCTGAGGCCCAGGCAAAGTGCAGGTTGTACCCGCCGGTCTCAGCCCAGAGGTCGAGCACCTCGCCGGCAAAGTACAAACCGGGGAATCGCCTCGACTCCATCGTCTGTAGGTTCACCTCATCGAGGCTGACCCCGCCGCCCGTCACCGTCGCCCGCGCCAGCGGCTCGGTACCGACAATCTCTAATTCTGTTGATTTGAGCAGATTGACGGCCTGCTCAAGCTCGGAACGGGTCAGGCACGCCATCTGGCGGTCTGGGTCAACACCACCAATCTGACACAGCCGAACCGCCAGCCGCCGCGACACATAGCTCACCAAAACAGTCGCAAGCTTTGCCCGCGGCCGATCGAGCCGGGCAGCCTTGAGCTGGGCCGCGAGTTCGTCTCGGCGCGTGTCCGGTGTCCAATCAACCCGCAACACGACCTGCCGGCGCTCCTGCAACGCCCGGGCCGCAAAACCGGACAGATTCAGAACGCTTGAGCCGGATACACACTCGTGCGCGAAAAGGAAATGGCCTTCCCCGCGGCGCACGACCTGAAGCGCCGCTCGATTCGGCCCGACGCAAAGCGACATCGCAACGTGCGGCTGAGAGATACCAGCAAGCTCGCTTAGGTCGTCCCGGGTCTTAAGCGATGCCAGGGCCGGAAACCACGGTATCGTCTTCAACCCAAGCCGACCGGCAAGGACCAACCCATCGCCGGTCGAGCCGGTCTGAGGATAACTCGCGCCACCGGTTGCCAAACAAACGTTTCGAGACCTGAGGCTGCGGCCGTCGGCAAACTGGATTGTCCAGCCATCCAAGAGTCCAACCACCCGCACCCCGGTAAGCACTACTCCCCGAGCAGCGGTAAGCTCACGAACTAGCGCATCAACGATGCCTTGAGCGTCGGCCCGGGCCGGCCAGACGCAGCCGTCGCGGTCAACGCGTGAGGCTATCCCCATGGATTCAAAGAACTCGACTATACGCTGGTACGGGAAACGGCGCAGTAGCGGCATGATGATCCCGGGCAGACAGTCGAATCTGGCCGCCATTGCCCGGGGCGGCTCAGCATGAGTGAAGTTTCCCTTGCGGCCGCCGGTCAAGGCTAGCTTGCGGCCGCAGCTCGAATTGCGCTCAATCACCGCAACCTTCAGGCCGAGGCGGGCAGCAGCCACACCGCCGGCAAGCCCAGCCGCACCCCCGCCGACAATTGCCATGTCGAAAGAACTTGACACCTCAGTCGAGCGGTTTATAATGCGCATGGTGACCAAACGGCCGGGAATGACGACGAACCCTTTTGCCGGCGAGGCCGTCTAAGATTAGTGAGAGCACGACAGTTCAGTATCAAGAATCGGCTCGGTCACCAAGATTGCCGTGACACTTGACTGCTCGTGACTCTCACTTTTTTTGTGAGAGTCCGACACGGTCTGGTCCCAGCGTTCTGGGCCGGGCCGGTTCCTTTTCGGCGCCACAGCAACCTGTCTAAGTAAGACTCTGTCAGTACGTTGGGACTTTCATTGAACGACGAGACAGGCTCGACCGGTCCGGCAGAAAGCCCGGCGGATTCAGGCCTGCTCATGTCCCGACTACAGTAACAACCAACCGCCGGTACCGCTCCCGGTTGTCGAAATCAATGAACACGACCTGTTGCCACGTGCCAAGGACCGGCGCCCGGTCCCTGACCGGAAACGACCGTGATGCCCCGATCAATGCGCTGCGCAGATGAGCGAACCCGTTGCCGTCATGCCAAGTATCATCGTGATGATAGCGTCGGCCGTGCGGAGCCAGACGCTCAAGCGCCTCCTTTAAGTCCTCCACCGCACCGGGCTCGAACTCCAGCGTCGTAATCCCGGCGGTTGAGCCCGGGTTCGCCACACAGACAATGCCGGTTCTGACCTGTGAGTCTGAGACGACCCGTTGCAGTTGTGCAGTGATGTCAATCACATCACAGAATCCCCGGGTCCTTACCTCAAAGGTCGCGGTGTAGGTGCGAAACTGGTGTCGGGACGCAGATTGGGACGACATATCCTAGTTCAACATCCAAGACAAAGAGGGGTCACGAGAGCTAGCGAACCCGAGGTCGAATTAGGTGACCGAGCCTTGGTAGCTTCGCTGACTCCGTGCCCCTCATCAATCATCTTGCTGTTCGGGGTTGCTCTCCTCTTCGCCCGCCTGCTGCAACTCAGCCCATTCATCGAGGCCGATCTGGGCCATGGCCAAACCGTTTACCGGTTCGGTGAGGCTGAACCCGGCCGCTTCAAACAGGCGCATCGGCCCTTCCGGGCCTGACCGGCCATCGGTCCGACAGACTGCCTGCACGGTTTGGTAGCCTGCTTCGCCGGCAAAGTCCATTATCTCCAACAGCAACCCGACGTCAACATCAACCTGCTCGGCCGCCTCGGTCACGTACAACGCAGCGATGAGCAGCCCCGAATCGTCGAAAAGGAACGGCAGTCGCGTACGGTTCGGGAAAAACTCAAGCGGACCGAACACAGCGTAGCCGACGACCTGGCCATCCTGCACCGCCACTTTTACACCGGACCGGCTGTCAGCCACCAGCCGTCTCAGAACCTCGGGTTGCACGCCGCACTCGCCTCCGGCGAATTCCGACAAACGCTCATCCTCAAGCAACGGGCAGTGAAAACATAGCCTGCCCTCTAGGGCAAGCAGTGCCAGGCCGTCGAGGTCGAGGTCGACGATGTGCACACCCGGAGCGTAAGACATGGGGCTGCTACACTCTAGGTAACGTACGGCGCTAGTCAAACCCGGCAGAACGAACGATATCAGCCTCGCCGAATCGCACCCTCGTTTGACTGGCGGCCGGCCGGCCGTAGAATCATCTCTAGCTCGGCACAGTTGGCCGCGAGTTTCTGCCCAAGGAGGCACTGTGAAGAAGTCTGTTCTGGTTGTTCTTTCCGTTGTTGCGCTTGCTGCTGTTGTCTCGGCTGCGCCAAAGCAGCTCGTTGTCCGGGTCCAGGCCCGTTCCTACCAGGAACTGCGCCAGCACCTTGATTTCAAAGGCACTTCAATCACTATCGCCGGCGCGGACTTGGGCAGGTCGTACGACCTGGTATTAAGCGAAACCGACCTGGCACTGATTCAGTCCTGCGGACTGGTAACCGACATCGTGGTACCCGACCTTGACCAAGCCGCCCATCAGGCGATGCTCGACGGCTACTACCAGTCCTACGACTCGCTGGTGCGCGTGATGCGCTGGTTCTGTACGAACTACCCTTCCATCTGCCGGCTCGAAAGCATCGGCCCGACTCACGAAAACCGCTGGGCCTACGGCGTGAAGGTGAGCGATAACCCAAACTACGACGAAAACGAACCTGAGGTGCTCATCGTCGGGTTGCACCATGCCCGCGAGTGGGCCACACCCCAGGTCTGCCGGCACATCCTCGACACGCTCGTGCGCAACTACTCGTCCAATACCGCGTTCCAAGACTACGTTGACAACCACGAGACTTGGATTTTCCCGGTCATCAACGTGGACGGCTATGTCTATGACTATCCGGCGCAGCGGATGTGGCGCAAGGACCGCCAGCCCTTCGGCAGCAGCTACGGCTGTGACCCAAACCGGGACTACAACGGCTGCTGCAACGGCAACCGGATGGCAGACTGGGGCTCGCTCGTGCCCGGTTCTTCGACATCGCACATGCCCTCGAACGAAACCTTTTTCGGCGGCTCCGGCGCGTGGGGTAAAGAGATATTCCATCTTTCCGAGTTCTTCAAGCGGCACACGTTTGTGGCGGTCATATCCTATCATTCGTACAGCGAGCTGGTGCTCTGGCCCTACGGCCACGGCGAACTGACGCCGGACAGCATCTACCTCCGCACTCTAGGTCAGGGTATCGCGGCCCAGATTCAGCGCCTGAGTAGCGGCTACTACACGCCCCAGCAGTCAAACTACCTCTACCCCACCAACTGCGGCTCGGACGACTGGATGTACGGCTGGGCCCACAACCTCGGCGGTTTTCCATGCATGTCCTACACGGTCGAGGTCGGCACCGCGTTCTACCAGAACACCAGCCAGCTCGACCATATTCAGACCCAGAACTTCAAGGGCGCCTGGTATCTGATGGTCCGCTCAGACTCAATCATCGCCGCGCTTGAAGGCAGGGTACCGCGGCCGATTCTCGCCCGGGTTGACACGGTCGGCCCCGATTTCACTCTGCACTGGACACCGATTCGACCCGAACACAACCATCCGGACCGTTGGGAACTCGAGGAGTTGACCGGGCTGTCGGTCGTCCTCGACAGCTTTGAGTCCGGCTTCGCACGCTGGGACACGATGGGAGCCGTGCTCTCCTCGACCCAGCGCCGCTCAGGCAACTACAGCTTCCAGCTCCGCAACGGCAACAACGTCTCGAACTACATTGTCACCAAGTACCCATACCCGGTCGCGACTGGCGACAGCCTGCGCTTCTGGATATGGTACAACACCGAAAACAACTACGATGTCGTCACGACCGAGGTGTCGCTTGAAGGTAAAGAGTGGGTTCAGCTCCACGACCGGTACACGGGCAGTTCCGGCGGCTGGGTTCGCCGCGCCTACTCGCTTGCGCCCTGGGTCGGCAAGTCGGTCTTCATTCGGTTCCGCTACATGACCGACGACAATACACTAGGCACTGGGGTGTACATTGACGACGTCTGGCCGGTGCCCAGTTTCTCCGGCCGCACCGCCATTTCGTCAAGCATCACCGACACGTTCTATCGCTTCACCGACAAGTCCCCAGGCACCTACTACTACCGAGTGCGCGGCCGCAACGTCGCCTGGGGCTGGAACGACTTTGGTCCGCTCGAAGACGTCGTTGTCATCCGGCACGACGTCGGTGCGACTGCGGTCGTTGCGCCTGCCGGCACCGTGGACTCCGGCACTTCGCTTGTCCCAGCGTGCACCGTCTACAACTACGGCTCGACCACCGAGTCGTACAACGTCCGCTGCAGAGTCGGCGGCTTCTACAACCAGACCGCAACTGTCACAGACCATCTGCCCGACGCAAAGCTCTACATCACCTTCCCGGCCTATTCCACTTGGCCTCGAGGAACATTCTCGGTAACCTGCTCAACCGAGCTTTCAACCGACAACACCCCGAGCAATGACAAGGCCTCAGGTTCGGTTACCGTTCAGGTGCGCGACGTTGCCTGCCGGCAACTGCTTGCTCCCTTGGGCACGGCTGATTCAGGCACGATTGTGACGCCGGCATGTTCGGTCGCAAACCCGGGCTCGACCACTGAGAGCTACCAAGTGCGCATGAAGGTCGGCACGTTCTACAACGAGACCGCCGTGGTGTCAAACCACGCACCAGGCACGACTGTCCGTGTCACCTTCCCGGACTGGGTTGTGGCTCAACTTGGGACCCACGCGGTGAGCTGCTCAACCGAGCTCGCGGGTGACTTGGTTCAGACGAACAACCGCCAGTCCGGCTTGGTCACTGTCGTCCGTCCGCCCCTGCATGACGTCGGCTGCACGCGGGTCATCGCGCCTGCGGGTGCGGTCGACTCAGGCACATCGGTTGTGCCGGCATGTTCGGTATACAACTACGGCAACATGCCCGAATCCTACGTCGTCCGCATGAAGGTCGGCCCTGCGTACAACGAGACCGCAAGCGTTGCCGGCCACGCACCGGGCGCACGACTCTACGTCACTTTCCCATCATGGAATGCGTCCGCGCGCGGCACGCACGTCGTCACCTGCTCAACCGAACTCACTACTGACACCCACCCAAACAACGACCGCGCCTCAGGTCAGGTTGAGGTGCGCGTCGCCGACGTCGAGCTCAGCACGATTCTGTTCCCGGCGGACTCGATTCATCTTGGTACGATTGTGGCTCCGCGGGTCAGGCTGCGCAACAATGGCACCGCCCCGGCTGTCTTCCCGGTCCGGCTCGTCATCACCGGCACGACCGTTGTCTTTGACACAACCGAGGCCGACGTAGTTCTGAACCCGGACGAGTCGCGCGACTACTCGTTCACCAGCACGTGGACCGCCGCCGCAACCGGCAGCTACACAACCCGGGCATGGACCGCGCTGGCCGGCGACCTCGTGCCGGCTAACGACTCGGCCCGCAACACTTTCACGGTCAACGCTGTCGGCACGAGTGGCTGGGTCGAGAAGCGCTCGGTGCCGCTGCTGCCTTCATCCAAACAGGTGAAGGACGGTGGCTGGCTCGCTTCTGACGGTGACGATATCTACGCGGCCAAAGGCAATAAGTCGTCCGACTTCTACCGGTACGACATCGAACGCGACACCTGGATAACGCTCCAACCGATTCCGGACGGCCGCGAAGGAAGGAAGCCGGGCAAAGGCGCAGTCGGAGCAGCCGGCGGTGGTTACGTCTACGCGGTCAAAGGCAACAACACCCAAGGCTTCTGGCGCTACAGCCCGAGTCTGAACTCGTGGTACCAGATGGCCGACATCCCGCTCGGGATAACGGGTAATAAAGTCCGAGGCGGAACCGATATCGTGTACGCGAGCGACCTGGGCAAGCACCCGGACCGGTTGTATCTCCTCAAAGGCGGCAAGAACGAGTTCTGGCTATACGACATCGAGCGCGACTCCTGGCGCACAATGCCCGACGCACCGTTCGGCATCAGACACACGAACAAGTACCCCAAAGGTTCATGGCTGACCTACGCACCGGCCGCGGTCGTCCCCTCGGAATTCGGCATCATCTACTGCCACAAGGCCGGCTACCACGAGTTGTTCGCCTATCAGCCGATAACCGACACCTGGTTCTCACGCCAGTTGAGCGGGATGCCGTTCATTGGCAGGGGCGGCAAGAACAAGAAGTCCAAGGACGGCGGCAGCGCGGCGTTTCTCGACGGTTACGTCTACGCCCTGAAAGGTGGAAGCACTGATGAGTTCTGGCGCTATGACCCGGAGCTGGACTCTTGGACCGAACTCGAGCCGCTGCCGCTGCTGGGCAGCACGGGCAAAACCAAGAAAGTGAAGGCCGGTGCCGACGTGACCTCGGCGCACGATTTCCTCTTCGCGCTCAAAGGCAACAAGACCCTGGAGTTCTGGCGCTACACGCCGAAAGTCACGCCCCACGCTCCACGCTCCACGCCTGACGCCAAAACGGGCGTGCTGTCGGGCGAGATGCGTAATGTGTCCGGTGTTGCACGTATCTTCCCCAACCCGCTGCGGTCCGGCCTCGTCACCCTGCACCTGAACTCTCGACTCCTCGAATCCTCGCTTCTTGTCGCCGCCTTATTCGACGCCACCGGCCGGTGCATCATGCGCCAGGCATCGAACATCGGGCGTGGAACGTCCAGCATCGCTCTCGACCTTCGCGGCCTGCCCGCCGGAGTCTACACCATCCGGCTGGCCGCAGGCAGCTACTCGGCAACGCAGAAATTCGTGATTCAGCGCTAGCGCAGCGTTGGTGAGGAAGTTGTCTCACACTTTTCACCTCACCCCTGTCCTCTCCCGTCAAGGGAGAATGATTTGGTCGGGCTTTCATCAAGGACCGGACGAACTTGTGACACGCACCCGAACGTTGGACGTCCGGGCAAAGTCCCGCCGCTGAGCGCACGCTGCTGAACAAAAGGGCCGGAGGCAAGAGCCTCCGGCCTGACCGAGCCGTCAGGAGGTGCGGGTCAGTGCATACCGCACCCGTGGCAGTCCGCTGGGCCGCAGGCGCCCATCAGACCGTCCACGTCTTCGCCAATCATCGCTCGTCCCTTCATCCGCCGGCCCATGCCGCGCATCATCCCGCGACCGCCGACCATCGGCGGCCGCCAGGCCTTGCGCTGCTCAGGCGTGAGCAGGTTATAGATGTCGAGCTGGTGATTGACTTCTGCGAGTTGGAGCTTGAGGCGCAGCTCGCCGATTTCCTTGACCTTGGCGACAATCTTCTTGGCGTCAAGCTTCTCAGCCCGCCACAACGCCGCAAGCTCCATCTGTTTGATGTCCAGTTCGGTCTGCAGCGGCGCCGTCTCCTTGAGATGGCTCACGCGCAGCCCGTCCATCTTGTCGAGTTGTTCCGCGGTCATCTCCGGCATTGCCGGCTTCTCGGCCTTCGTATGCATGCCTTTCCCGGCCATGTGGCAGGGTTGGGCCACGGCAAGACCGGCCAGCAGTGCCAGAGCCACGGTCAGAGTGGTTCGTTTCATTCGGTATCTCCTGTTGTTGTTCATCTGCTAGATTCCTCCGTGCCGACCCGGTCCGGGGGCGCGCGGCCAGCGCTTGAACCTCCGGTGTTGCTGTCGGTCCGGGCCGCACCGCATCTCTAGTCGCTCCAGCAGGCGTTCCTGTGCCTCCGGAGGCAATGATTCCATAAGCTGACGGGCATGCTCAAACGCAAGCCGGTTCAACTGCTGCTCCAACATACCGATTCGCGCCAGTAGTGATTCGGCCTCGCCAGCTCGGTCCGGACGACGCACCAACTCCATCAGTCCGCGGCGCGTCGCCATCAGTTCTTCGCGCAACGTGTCCATCGCCGGCTCCATTCGCAGCCGCATCCGCCGCACTACGCCGTGAAGTTCCGGCCGACCGCAGACAAAGTCCGGTGGTGGCGGCGGCACTGGCCGACGCGCTCGTTCAAAAATGTACGAACCGACGACGGCGAGATTCAAGGCAATTGAACCAATCAGCGCAACCGTAAGCCATTTGCCGGACATGTCCTACTCCCCTCCCACAACCGACGCGAACACGTCCGCAAAGGTTGGTTCATCGGCCGAAACAACCAGTTCGTCGTGCTCGGCCGCGGTCGCTACGCTGCTACGGCCCAAACCTGAGCCGAGCATAGCTCCGACACTGATACAAACCGCCACGACGAGCACGGCGACAGTCGAGACAAGCAGACGAGCGAGTCCGGTACTGGAACCTGCCCGCACCGATTGCCGGCTGCGGATTTCGGCCATGACTCGGGTTGCAATATATCGCCGCGGTTCCGGGACCTCGACTTCGGCCAAGAGCTTCAAGTCCGCTCGCAACTGCTCCAGCTCCCGACGGCAGACCGGACAGGCCCCAAGGTGCTGTTCGACAGCATCCTTGGCCTGTCCGGCCATCTCACCGTCGAGATAGGGAGGCAGTTTTCTCTTCAGTTCTTCGCAGTCCATCGTGTTCAACAGCTTAGACACGCTTTCCTCCATTTCACTGCGGCCTGCTCAGATGATGCCCTTGACCCGTGCCTCGGTTAGGAGCTTGCGGATATTGGTCTTTGCCCGGAACAGAAGTGAGTCCACCGCCCGCACGCTCTTCCCCATCGCCTGTCCGATTTCCTTGTAGCTCATCCGTTCGTAGACCGAAAGCACCAGTGCGGTACGCTGGTCATCAGGCAACCGGCTCAAGGCGGCCCAGACCAGTTCCCGGCGTCGCTTCTGGCGATAGCTCTCTTCCGGCTGGTCGTGCTCATTCGCGGGCAAGAACTCAGACAGCTCAACTTCCGGCCTTGCCCTGGCCCGGCGGTTGAACAGCAGGTTGGTACCGATGCGAAACAGCCAGGTCTTGAAACTCGAATCGCCCCGGAACGTGCCGAGTTTCTCCCACGAACGCACCAGGGCTGCCTGCGCCAGCTCTTCAGCGACGTTCGAGTCTCCGGACATCCGGTACAAGAATCCAAACAGCGGCTTCTCGTAACGCCTGACCAGCTCCTCGAACGCCTCAAGGTCGCCACTCTTGGCGCGTGCAACCAAAGTGTGGTCTTCAACCTCCGGTTTCACGTCGGTCGTCGGCGCTGAGCGGTCCAATGGCTAACGTCCGACGTCCAGCCTGTCGAAACCGGAACTCGCAAACCGCTCCAGTTGGTCGGTCAGGATGAGCATCTCAACCCCATGTCGGGCGGCCAGTTCGACAGCGTCGCTCCCGAGCACAAATCCGGCGGTCGCCCACGCATCAGCCAGCGCCGGGTCTTGAGCCGCTGCCGTGACACTCGCAACCTTCTGTGCCGGCCATCCGGTTCTCGGATCAATAATATGGCAGTAGCGCCGTCCTCCGGAGATAAAGAACCGCTCGTAGTCTCCGGAAGTCACGACTGCCAGGTTCCGGACCTCGAATACGCCGACCATCGAGTCGCCGCGCGGTGACCTGATACCGACGCGCCAGGCCCGGCCGGCCCGGCGGCCGAACGCATAGATATCGCCCCCGGCATCAATCAGCCCTGAGTCAATCCCGGCCTGCCTCATCGCCTGTGCTGCCTGCCCGAGCGCGTACCCTTTGGCGATTCCTCCCAGGTCAATCCTCACGTTCGGGTCCAGCTTCTCCACGCGGCCGTTCTCAAGCACCAGCTTGCGAAACCCGACATACTTCCGCACCGAGTCAATCGCCGATTGGCCGGGCACAGCCGGACGTTCGCCATAGAATCCCCAGAGCCGCACGAGCGGCTCGACCGTCACATCAAAGGCGCCGCCGGTTGCCTCGCTGACCTCAACTGCCGCCTGAACCAGGGCCACGACCTCCGGATCTTCAATCGGCCGGCCTTCGCAGTTGAAGCGGTAGAGCGGGCTGAGTGAATCGTGTGCGCTGAATCTCTGGTCAATCTCCTCAAGCCGTTTCAATGCTGCCTGGATTGCCTGCTTCGCTGTTGCTCGCGGCCCGCAAGCCTGAACCGTGACATAGGTGTCCATGAGCAGCACCGTCTGCCGCTCGACCACGCTCGATCGACAGCTCGCAAGGAGCAGAACCAAACCGAAGCTTCCGACGATACTCCTCATCCGCTTTCCCCGCTACGCTCATCACTCTCTGCCCGCTCCTGACCGGCCAGCAGATAGAAACGAGCCACCGTCTCACTTGGCAATCGAGCAAGCCCTGCCGGCGTCACGCCCTCGCGCCGGCGAACCAGATGCTTAAGTTCCTCAATAAACACCGGAAATGCCTGCCAGGTCTGAGCTAGGTCGTGCGCCCATGTGTCTGTCCTGACTCCAAGTGGTCGCAACACCGAAAGCAACCGGGCAGACCCGCGCGCCGCCGCCTCAGGCGTCGTGGTCGCAGCAAACAGGCCGGCAACCACGAACAGAAGCACAATTCGGCCCGAGAAGACAAGCCCCGCCTTGACGCCGGGCATTGTCACCCGCAGCGGGCCTAATGCCAGAAGCAGCCGGCCCCAGCTCGTGACCATGACCGGGAAAACAAACGAACCGAGCACAAAGACAGCTACCATCTTCGGCCGAGGGAATACTCGGCCCGGGCCGACTCGTGCGAGCAGGCTCAGTATGACCAGCACAAAACCGAGCCCGGCATAGACACGCAGGTCGCTCACGAGTACCGCAGTCAGACCGATAGCCACTGCCGCGACCAACTTCAGTTCCGGAGCCAAACGGTGGAGAAACGACGAACCCGGCATCCGGCATTCAGTCGCCAAGCTGCGACGGAGGCCCTGCTCACTACCTATCGCCCTTGCCGCCGGAAGCTGCCTCATCGCCGCGAGTGCTACTGCTCCGGTCAGCAGACCGGCAACAACCGAGGCAACCAGCAGCCATGGCCACAGCGCCAGCACCGCGCTCGCGCGAACCAACACCAACCACGCGCAGAGCAACTGGGTCAGCACGTGGCTGGCAGCGCCCAACACGCTGATGCCGAGCAGACTTGGCCGAATCAAGATTCGACGCCCAGCCAGCAACCAAGCGCCGGTCATGACCAGCGTGCTTACGACCCCACCGGAAAAACTGAGCAGGAACCCTGGAGAAAGAAACGTCCCCAGCACCATCGAACTTGCCACCGTACGCATCAGGGTAAGCTGCATGGCCGCAGCCGGCCCCAAGTCAGCCAAAACAACAAGCGTCAGTACGTTCGCCAGACCGAGACGAACCCCGGGCAAAGGGTGCGGGACAAGCGATTCAGCCACCTGCAGCGCGCTTGCACCAGCCGCAAGCGTCGCCACCATTGCTCTACCAGGTCTCGGCATCGTATTCAACGCCCGATCCGGTAATAGTTATCACGACGCGGTTCGGCACACAGGCAATCGTGCTACCTGAGACCGAGCGCCAGCCGGCGTGACAGCAGGTTTGTTTTGGGCAGTCCGACTCGGCCACGCGCACCCGGCCGGCTCGAATCTCGACCCTCAGCCCTTTGGTCACTTGAACAACGGCATCACGTCCCAGTGGATAGACACCCGTAAGCCTGTTGTCGCGTCTGATTTCAACGGTCAGACCGGTGCGCGGGGTGGTATGACGGCGCACCAGAGCCCAGACCGGCAGGGCAACGAGCAAAACCACAAGCAGGACATCAGAAACCGTGAGCCGGTCGAGACGGACGGGAACGAGAGGCTGTTTCCTGGTCGGTGCGCATCCTCGCGCACTGGGACTGTCCATCGTTTCCAGTTGTCGGTGCGAATCCTCTACTTTAGTCTCAGCAATCGGGTCGTTGGAATTCGGCCATTGGAACTTCCGATGGAACACTCATCAGGATAGGCAGGGGAGCCGGTCTGTCAATCTTCTGCACGAGTCGCCAAAAGCAGCCGCAAAACTCGGCTGTTCCCAAGTCTCCCGCCACCCTAGAACCGACCACTCTCACCCTTGCCTTCTCCCATCAAAAGAAAGGGACGACTTGACCGCGCATGGAAAACCCGAACCTGTCCCATGAACCATCACTTTCCCTCTCCCCTCAGGGGAGAGCGTCAGCGTCAAGGCGAGGGACGCCCCAGATTGCACCGCGTCCCTACGCAGCAAGGACTGTCTCTCGTGCCTGCTTGACCGTGAAGTCGTCTTTGTCTAGAGTCTGGCGTGGCTCTGAAGAGCATCACGGTGCGCGGCTTCAGAAATCTCGCGGCCGCTACAGTCGAGCTGAACCCGGGCCAGAACTACCTCTTCGGCCCCAACGGCGCAGGCAAAACCAATCTCCTCGAAGCGATTCACTATCTGGCCATCGGCCGGTCGTTCCGGCGCTGCGTTGACTCGGAGCTTATCGGATTCGGGCAGGAGGCGCTGATTGTGGCCGGTCAGGATGAATCCGGCGCCACCGCCGAGATTCGGTTCGACCGCCGCGAGAAGCGGCTGTTCGCCAACGGCATTCCCCAGACGCGGCTGTCAGACTACTTCGGCTGGCTGCCGGTCGTAACCTTGTTGCTTGAAGACATCGAGCTCATTCGCGGTGGACCGGGCGTGCGCCGGCAATTCCTCGACATCGCGATTGCCAAGACCGACCGAAGCTACATCAGCGTCGCGGCTGAATACCGCCGGGTTCTGCTCCAACGCAACCGGTTGCTCGAAACCGGTGCCGGCGAGGACCAACTGGCAGCCTGGACCGAACAATTGGTGCGAACCGGCATCGCGGTTGCCGAACGGCGTCGAACTGCGGCGGCACGACTGTTGGAGACAGCCGGTGACTACTGCGGGCAACTGACGCATGCGCCGGTGCGGTTCGAGTATCGTTCCGGAATCGGCGCCGGCACGGTCAGCCCTGACCGGTTCCGCCAGCGACTGGCCGAATCCTCCGAACGGGAGCGGCAAATCGGCTCGACCCTGGTCGGGCCACACCGCGACGAAGTACGCATCAGCCGTGCCGACAAAGACCTGCGCCGATTCGGCTCGGTCGGTGAACAACGCCTGGCCGGGATTGCCCTGCGTCTTGCCGAGGCAGACCTACTCCTCGCCTCAGCTCGGACAAGCCCCGTGTTTCTGCTTGATGAAATCGCCTCGGAACTGGACGAAGAAAGAGGGAAACGGGTCTTTGACCTGATTGCCGGGCGAGGCCAGATGGTCTATGCTGCGGCGCGCAGACTGGCTAGGCCGAACGTTTCCGCACGGGAGTTTAGAATTGAGACCGGCACCGTCACACTAGTGTCGGCCCACGCCGAGTAGTCCTGGTGCCGCGTCCGCGATCAGCCAACCGCGCGACCGAACTCACTTAAGCCACCACGACCTGTTGCTTCACCACCATCCTGCCAACGGACAGCCGGACAAGATAGACCCCGACGCTCAAACCGCTCAGGTCGAGCCCCACGCAAAACCCGTCGCGCGCGAAATCCAGCACACTACTTTTCACCAACCGGCCGGCCGCATCGTGTACGCTCACCGACACCGGGCCGGCTTCCCTATGCTCCGTTAGCCCTCTAACCCGCAACGTCGCGCAGCCGCCACGACACGGATTCGGCCACACAACGAGAGACAAAGGGCGAGTGGCGAAAGGTTCTTCCTTGGCGCCGGTCAGCACTGAGGAGTAGAAGACCTCAGCCTGCGGACCGGAAACATAGCCGCCCGGTATGTAAATTCGGCCGTTCACACTCACGCCGTCTGAGGCCCAGCGCTGTGCCGGCAACGAAGTCTCAGTAACCCAGTTGCCGAGACTGCCATCCGGATTCACCTGGGCTGAGTAGACGCTGCTCAACGGACCGGCACCCCAGCCGCCAACTGCGTAGATACGGTCACCGACCACGATGCAGGTCAAACCGTCGCTTGACTGAGGCAACGAGGTGGTCGGGGTCCACGGCGACAAAGAACCGTCCGGGGCGATATGAGCAAAGTAGACCGAACTTACCGCACTGCCGCCCTCATCCCGGCCGCCGACCGAGTATAGCCAAGTGTCCTTAGCCGCCACACCCATGATGCGCAGCGGCTGAGGCAGAGTGCTCGTCTCAATCCATGAGCCAATCGAACCATCCGGCAGAATCCGTGCATACCTGACGCTCGCGACCGTCGGCGTACCGACGCCGGTTGCGCCGCCCACCTGGTACAGACACGAATCCACGATGGTCGCGCCCTGAGTATAAAGCGCCGTGGGCAGCCTTGTCCCTTGACGCCATGTACCGATGCCGCCCGACGAATCGAATTCAGCGTACCAGACCGCGCTGGTCAGGCCGCCGAGATTCCAGCCGCCGCAGACGTAGATATGCCCCTCGGTTGCGTCGGCCGAGAACCAGCCGATATTGACAGGTAACGGGGTAGTGGAAACCCAAGCATCAAGTGTTCCATCCGGATTCACCCGAGCGAAATCGCAGTTAGCGACCGGGCCTTCGCCGCCTCCCAGGAAGTAGACCTGGCCGCCACTCGCCGCGCACGCATGGCGCCACGACGCTCGCGGCAACTGTGTGGTCTGGCGCCAATCAATCGCCTCGGCAAGCAATAGCGCTGGGCAAACCAGCAACAACAAGACCGACGTTCTTCTCATCAGGACTCCTTTGTCATTCTGAGCGCAGCGAAAAATCTCCTAATAGTCTATTGTCCTGCGTTCAGCACCAATGTCAAACTGTACTTCGGACACTGCTATTTCCTGAACCTAGCCGAAAGAGACGGATTGCCAAACTGCGCCCCGCCAGGTCGCGCTGCCTGCGCTGCGGCAAGCCCTCACCAACCGCAAGCGACCCGCCGTTGCGCACAGCGACAGAACCAGTAGGACAGCCGTCCGTCCTCTCGCACACTCAAATCGCAGCACATCCGCAGACGAACCTGCAAGGTCAACCGGTGACCAATCCGCAATCGCGCCTGCAGACACGCCTGTTCTGCTAACCATTTGAGAAACCGGCACCTAACATGGCACTGTACCTATCAGAGGGAGTGACTCCCCAACCCGCTGCCGACGCCACCTAAGATAGCAACTCTCAAGGCCGCAACACTGAGTCAAGCTACGCACACACTTGAGTTAGTACGGTTTCGCCAACATGGTGACTTCCGACAGCCTTTCGGCTGGCATTCGTGCCGACGGCCATGACCGAAACCACCAAGCGGTTCCCATCTGGCACCGTACAAGGTTAGCAGACCCAGTGCCGCGCGTAGGATGACCGCGGTATATTCCAAAGACCGGACGGTGTTGGTCGTGAAAGAGCTGAGTAACCTGTCTTCGAAATCTCCCTCACCCGGATTCCTAGAACGTCGTACGACCGCGGCGGTACCTTCGACAATTGACCAGGAGGGGCGAGACTATACGCAGGCTACTGGCTGGCCGGAAGCTGGAGCTCGAAGTAGAACGTTTGCTCCGCTGAATCCAGGAGCGCACCTATCACCGGCCCGGATTCAGCATCTCTGAGCAGGCGGTAGTTCACGCTCTTGCCGTCCAGACGTTTGGGCAGCACGTATTGCCGGGTGCTTCGGTCGGTAAGTGACACCCGACGCAGCACCGGCCGTTCGTGTTCATGGAGCAGAACGAAGCAGCAGCCTTGGGTGACAAGGAGGTCGGTAACTCGGGCCGGGAAGTTGAGCTTGAATGCTTCCAGCAGGTAGCGGAGCGGCTCTTGGGCCCTGTCAACGACGGGGAGGACGGGCGCGGGCTCATCGAAGATCGCAACCGAATCGCTGAGGATAGCACCATCGTAGGAGTGACCTTGCCCGAATACCGGTCGCTCAAGTACAGCTTGTCGCCGCAAGTCTGTGCCAGACAGTCGGCAGCGACGTAGCCCAACCGGAGCTGCTCAGACCGCCCGCCCAGCCTGCCCCAGAGTCCAACGAAGTTCCCCACGCTGTCAAACACCGCGAACTGGTGGAGGTCGGCCTGGTAGAACTCGTCGAGGAACGGGTTCTTGGCTGCCGGGATGCTGTCATTGAGCATCGCGCTCCCCTCAGGCCAGCCCTTATGGAATGGCGCGAAGACCATCGTTCCACTCTCGACGATGGACGCACTCGAATGCGAGTAACCACCGCAGACGCTGTCGGGAAGCGGCTGGAACCTGGCGCAGTAGACCGGCGTGTTCCTGGGGATGTTCTTCTTGACCAGTACGGCAACGTTGTGATAACCGATGTTCGTATCGTTGCCCGCCACCTCAGCGACGACCTTCGGCAGGGTCGCGGCGATGAGTAACGTGCTGTCGTCGCAGAACCCATGGCTGAAGTACATTGAGTTCAGGACGTTGTTCTGCTTGAGCCAGCGCCATACTGCCGTCGGAGCCTCGACGAACATCGTCTCCTCGCTCGAATCTGGGTAGAGCACGTTCAGCATCCTGCCGTTCTGCAAGTCGAATACAAAGATGTGGTTGGTCAGGTTGTCCCGCAACGCGAGATGCGCGCCTGAAGGACTAACGCTCATGTAGTCAGCACCCGATAGCGGGTACTCGTCCGAATCCAGCAGTTGGGTGCGCTTGACAATCACCGGCCTGAATGGTCTGCCCTCTACCGGGGAATCTATCCGTCTTGCCGGGGCCGGCCTTGCTGCCCGGGGTCCGGAGGTATCGGCAATGAACCAAGCCGCGGTTGCTGAGTCGGTCAAACCCAGCAGCGAGTAGGAGGAAACCAGCTCACCGCTACTGACCACGAACTTGGTGACAAACGGCACCTGTAGCGTACCTGCGGAAAGGACGAAGTTGTCGAGGAACTCACGTCCTGCGACCCGATGGTAGTCGCACTCAAAGGCTCGGCGCCTGAGGTAGGCCTCGGCCGCTCGTTTGCGGTCGTGGACTGCAAGGGCGATGATATCCGCCTTCACGCCTTTCCTGCGAAGAAGGCGGGCGAACTGATTGACCGCTCCTTCGATTCTGGCCGCGGTCATTGGCGGGATTGTGAACACATACACTGTGTCCGACTGGAAGGCAACGTTGAGACGTCTCAAGAAGCCGGATACGGCACGGTTGCTGCCCTCCAACTGATGCAGTTGGTGAAGCTGGACTTCGTGCGGTGACTGGCTGACGGCCCCCAGCAGGAAAGCAGGCAGGCCAAGGAGGATGGCGATGTGCCTCCTCCTTGGCCTTGTTGATGGAATCGGCGTCACTCCAGCGGTTCCAGGCTCTCGATCGACAAGCCTGAACCCTGCATCTCCAGTATGCTCGGCGGAATCGGCTCGGCGAGAGTCCCTCGGAAAGGGGCCCCCGTGATTGCGTCCACGATGGTCACTTCCAGGGGATTGGAGCTGGCCTCGTCGATTGTCACCTCGGCGCACTTCGCCGGGTCCTGGTCCGGACAAACAGCCGGTGGCCATATCTGTATGCCGCCCTTGCCGTAGATGACCACTACTGTCTTGGCGCTTGCAGAAGCCGGCGCAAGCAGGAGTGCTACGACGGCGCACATGACCAGCAACACAGATGTGACGCCGTTCGTGATGCGGTCTGACATCATGTTCTCCTTACGTTGCCTTTGATACTCAACAGCAACGGTGTATTTCCCCCCTCTCCGCACACTGTCAAGCAGAAGTTGCGGTCCCGGCTGTAGGTCTAACGCGGTCTTATCTGCCACAGGTCAATCTAGCGTCGCGTTGGCAAGAGTCAAGCCGCTGCCTGCACCCAATCCCGACACTGGACGCCACGAGTGGCAGACGCAGAAAGATGAAGCGAGAGGCGAGTCGGTTCGCCGCTACTGCCCGTGACCTTTACGGTTAGCTGGAGCCAGCTTCGATTCCCGCCCGAGCCTTGACGGTTCTCCGTCCGCGTTCATCGCTCATCGCCACTGACGTCTGTCTGTCAGCCGCCCGGTTCGAAGCGAGACTGGGTTCTACCTGATGACGACAATTCTGCGGCTAGAGCCATGGCCGCAGATGAAGTAGACGCCTGGAGCAAGGTGGCTGAGGTCGTTTGCGCCCGGGCGAAGTATCATCGCGGTTCGTCCAGCAGGAGTGACTAGCGCTGAGCTATTGATACAGTGCGCAGGAGTCAACCGGAGCGAGCCACGGACAATCGTCGGTCGTGGCCGTTGGTCTGAAACCAGAGGCCCGGAAGCATCGCCAACCCCAGTCCACGGCACCGAGGTGCCATGGATGTCCCAGTTGCCGGCCTGAAGGTTCTGCCAGAGGAACCAGACATTGCCGTCAGCGCCGCCCGCGGCCACCGGGTTGAAGTCAAGACCCGAGCCGGAGCCGACCGGTTGAGCCGAGGCCCAGGCTCCGCCGGCGTAGACCGAGTAGTAGAGTCGCCAGTCGCCCTGCCGCGTGCTCATCCAGACGACCCAAGGCCGGTTCAGGCCGTCTCTGGTCATGGCCGGGTGGACGTCAAGTGAGGTGTCCGGGCCGACCTGTGCCGGCAACGACCAGTTCGCACCGTCGTAGGTACTGAACCAGATATCACCGTCACCGAAGTCGAAGCTCTGCCAACAGACAACCGGTCGGCCCTGTTCAGAAGGCACAATAGAAGGCCGGTAGGCTCGAGTCTGGGCGCCTGATACCGGGCCGGTCTCGACCCAGTTGCCGCTGGACCGGTACCGGGCTCGAATCTGAGCCTGGTTGTGCCGGTATTCGGTGTAGACAACCCAAACCGTGCCGTCCGGCATGGTTGCAGCCTGAGGGTGAAGCTGGGTGACGCTGTCCTGCGTGACATTGACCGGAACTGTCCAGGCCGTGCCGTTGTAGGACGCGGCAAAGACGTCGGCGAACTGGTCCCGCCGGCTGGTGAAAAAGCACCAGAGCAGACCGGCTGAGTCACGGGCAAGCGATGGCGCGATGTCTGATGAGTTGTCATCAGCAATCTGCTGAGCCGCCGACCAAGCGGTCCCGTTCCAAACGCTGTAGTACAGATTGTAGTAATAGCTGTCCGTGAACAGGGCCCAGACCAGTACCGGCCGGTTGTTGCGGTCAAGACCAAGGGCCGGGTCGGTTTCCCAGTAGTAGGCATTGCCGACCGCATAGGGGCTGGACCAGATTCCGTTGGCGCGCACCGAGGCGAAGACATCGAACCGGCCGTTGGTCGTGCTCCGTCCCGATTTCCATGCTGCCCAGACCTTGCCGTCGGGTGTGCATAGGATTGCTGGCGAGTCGTCGGTCTCGGGGTCGGCGCCGACAACCTCGGACAAGGTCGCCCCCGGAACCGGTTCACGCGGCTCAGAGCTTCCTACCTCGGCCCGGACGCGCGGTTTTAGGCTCGGGTCGCCGATGATATTGAGTCCATAGTGCCAAAACCGGCTGTACTCGCCGTGGAGGTTGTACCACGCCTTGAACGCATCGCCGATTGACGAATCGCGGCCCATCGGCCGGTAGAAGTCCTGGAAGTAGCCAATCATCGAGCCGGTCTTGGTGCTGCCCACTGCGGCCAGGCCCCAGTCGTCATGGAACACGTCCCAGCCGGCCGAGTAGTTCTCCTCGACGAAACGCGTACCCGAGCAGGCGAACAAGTTGTAGAAGTGCGCGCTGGGACGAATGGCGTAGATTTCAGTGTTGAAGACCGTGCCGCGATACCCGCCGTCGGCCCGGAAGGTATGGCCCCAAGGCGAGGAATGAGAGCAGACCTGAATCCACTCATACCCCTGAGACAGACGGACCCGATAGTCCGACGCCCGGGTTGTGTTCCCTTGGTTGACGGTTGTGACGCTCGGATAAAGCTCGCTCAGCCGGCAGTCACCGAACCCGCTCCAGTCGTCGTCAACATAGGCAAGGGCCCGGTCAGGCAGAACCAACTGCCCGGTGCGATAGGCGTGGTTCTTGGCGAAGTAGCGCCGCACCAACCTTGTCTCGTCATCCCAGGTCAGGGGCCGGGCATAGAGCCGGCCGACCCAGATTTCCAGGGCCAGGTTGCCGGAATGGCCGTCGTAGAGCCCGTCGCCGTCTGAGTCGGTCCAGATCCCGTCAAGGTCCATGTAGTAGATGTCGAGCGGGAACTCCTCGCCGTCGAGCTCATACCAAGCCACCGGCAGTTCGCCGACCAAAACCGCGCCGACCAGTTGGTCCAAACTGGCAAGGTGATTGCGCAGCTCGACGTGACTCATACCACGCATCGTATCCACCCGGACGCTGTACCCGGCCTGCACCAGGTCCGACCGGTACTGCTCAAGCTCGGCGGCGATGCGCGGATACAGGTCGGAATTGACAACGACGTCAACAAGGCTCACGAACCCGGACTCTTCGACCAGTCCGACCCAACTGCCGTCAGCCTCGAACTGAGCCCGGTCGCACCATGCCTTGTAGGTCATCGGCCTGCGGCCCGGTGGGTCAGCCCAGCGCGGAACGACCGGAGCCAGAGATTGGCTTGACCCGCTGACCGCCACGAGCAACAGCAAAGCGCGAATCATCTCGCTGCGGCGTGAGCTACCGCTGGCCGTGAACACCGCTCGTCCTCAGTTCGGGCTAGACCCCACGCCAGCGGTCAATTCCCCGGACAATCGCTTCGGCAAACCGCGCCTGAGCCGCGGCCGAGCGCAGCAGCTTCTCCTCAGCCGGATTCGAGATGAACGCGCACACAAGCAATGCGGCGGGCATGTTCGTCTTTCTGAGCACGTGCAAGGAGTTGTTGCCCGGCGCGCTCGCCTTGATTCCCCGGTTGCGCAAGGTTGGAAACCTCTCGGCAATCTGGTCGAGAATCGCCTGGGCCAACCCCCGGCCCCGGGCCGAGGTATGCCAGTACCAGGTCTCAAAACCCCGGGCCGAAGGCCCGTTCGAATTGCAGTGCACTGAGACGAACACCCCGGCCTGCGCGTTGTTGGCCATGCTCGTGCGTGATTCGAGCGTCACCCGGACATCGCTGTCCCGGGTCAGGACAACTTGATGGCCTCGAGCCCTAAGCCGCTGCGCCGCTTTCTGCACCACTCTCAGGGTTACATCGCTCTCTTTCGTGCCGGACTTGCCGACCGCACCAGGGTCACTGCCGCCGTGTCCGGCATCCAGACATACCAGCATCATCACTCCTTTGCTTACATCCCAAGCAGGGAAATGAGGGACGGTCCCCAGTCGGACGTGTCGGACAGGTCGGACCAGCCCCGCGGCGCAATCCAGAACAGTCCCGGGTTTTCGGCACCAAAAGCCTGCTGCTCCTACCGGTCCTGAAGGACCGTTCGAAACTTTGCCTGAACGAACTCATCTGTCTCTTCAGCCTGTGCCTCCCGCATTCTTCTCACCAACGTCTCATCCATCATCCGGCCTAGCGCCTCGACGACACAAAGCCGCACGAA
>FWPV01000453.1_pt1 | contig 89265 bp, 69 predicted proteins | sample 2228371 | NCBI WGS metagenome assembly FWPV01 (sample SAMEA103939776, study PRJEB20133) | metagenome
GACCGGATTATCAGCCACCCACTCGGCGACGTCGCAATTCCGGGCGTGTCGGCTCAGGCGATGTTCCTGAAAGGGACGCTTGAGAAGCTCGACGTCAAAGTCAACTACACCCGTCACGGCCGGTACAAGTCTGCGGTCGAGACGTTTTCCGAGGATTCGCTGACCCCGGACAACCGTGAGCAGTTGACGGCCCTGGTTGACGCCGCCTATGATGAGTTTGTCCGGGCCGTCGCCGACGGCCGGAGGCTTGCCCGGGAGACAGTCGAGGCGCGCATCGAGCACGGGTACTTCATGGCCCATCGGGCCCGACTGGTCGGACTGATTGATACGGTCTGCTATCACGACGAACTTGACAGCCTGCTGCAGCCCAGGCTTGCCGGGCTGCGCCGCTGCCCAGAGCGGAACTATGTCCGACAGAAGATGAGCCGGCGCGAGTGGCAGGAGCCGCCGGCCGTGGCCGTAATCTATACGGTCGGCTCGATTCGTACCGGCGAGTCGGGCACCGATTTCCTGACCGGCGAAAGGAGCATGGGAGCGAACACCATCATCCGAGCAATCCGCGCGGCCCGGAACAACCGACGGGTCAAGGCGGTCGTGTTGCGGATTGATTCACCGGGCGGCGACGGCTACGCCTCTGACCTAATCTGGCGTGAGATTGAGCTGACCCGGAAGAAAAAGCCGGTGGTCGTCTCGATGGGCAGCGTGGCCGCCTCAGGCGGGTACTACATTGCCTGCAACGCCAAGAAGGTCTTTGCCCTGCCGACCACCGTCACTGGCTCAATCGGCGTGTTCAGCCTCAAGCTGGTTACCGAGGGGCTGTACAACAAGCTCGGGGTGCGGCGTCAGGTCATCAAGCGCGGCGAGCGGGCCGACGCAATGTCCGACCTGCGCGAGCTGACTCCGGCCGAGGATTCGCTGATGCAGGACATCGTGGACAACTTCTACCAGCAATTCATCCGCAAGGTTGCCGAAGGCCGCGGTCTCTCGGTCGAGAAGGTGGACTCAGTCGGTCAGGGCCGGGTCTGGGCCGGAACCGACGGTCGCACAGTCGGCATCGTTGACTCGCTCGGCGGGCTGCTCGATGCGGTTGAGTACGCCAAACAGGAAGCCGGACTCAAAGAATGCAGCTTCGTCTTCTACCCTAAGCCGCGGGCCGATTTCCTTTCTCGGGCCGGCGGATTCGTGCGCGACCAGTTACTCAACGTGAGGTACGAATGAAACAGCGCCGCGGACGAGCGAAGCGAACCGGTCCGATCGTTGTTGTCTGCCGGTGTGAGGAGGTGACCGAGCAGGAAATCCGAATCGCAGTCAGACAGGGCTGCCATTCACTTGAGGAGCTGAAGCGGGTGCTGCGCGTCGGTATGGGACACTGTCAGGGCCGGGGCTGTCTGCGCATCATCGCCCGCATCGTACAGGAAGAGACCGGCATCCCCGCCTCAAGTCAGAAGCTGGCGCGACCGCGGCCGCCGCTCAAACCGCTGCCGCTCGGACTGCTCGCTGGGGCCGGAGTGCGAGCAGAGACGACTGCGGACGGTCAAACGGCTGAGCTCCGTTCGGCTGATGAGTAAGACTCCGGACGTCATCGTCATCGGCGCCGGGGTCACCGGCGCAGCTACCGGCTACTACCTTGCGCAAAAGGGATTGAAGGTGCTGGTCATTGAGCGCGATTTCCCTTGCTGCGGCTCGACCGGCCGCTGCATCGGCGGCATCCGCGCCCAGTTCACTCACGACCTGACCATCCGCGTCATGCTCGAAAGCATTGGGATGTTCAGTCACTTGCGCGAAGAACTCGGACAGGACGTCGAGTGGTATCAAGGAGGCTATCTCTTCCTCGCCTTTGACGAACAACGCAAGCAGGCCTTCCTCGACGCGATCGCCATCCAGCAGCGCTATGGCCTTAGGGTCAGCTTCATCTCAGTTGACGACTGCCGTCAATTGGTGCCCGGCCTTGACACCGATGGCTTGCTCGGCGGTGCTTACTGTCCGACCGACGGCCAGGCTAATCCGTTCAAGGTGACCTACGGCTACCTTCAGGGCATCAAGCGGCTGGGCGGCGAAGTGCTGGTGCGTACGCCGGTGCGAAGCATCAACCGTAAGGGAGACCGGGTTGTTTCGGTGACGACCCAATCTGGAGAAGAGGTCTTTGCCGACATGGTGCTCAATGCTGCCGGGCCCTGGGCCGCCGAGGTCGGTCGCCTTGCCGGCGTCGAAGTGCCGGTCAAGCCTGACCGCCACGAGTCACTCGTCACTGAGGCGGTCGAGCGGTTGTTCGACCCGATGCTCGTTGACTACCGGCCCGATGGCTGCTACTTTGTCCAGAACTACGGCACCGGCCACTTCATCGGCTGCTACACTCCGGTCCCGCTTGTGCCTGGAATGAGAACCGATGCCAGCGACGAATTCCTAACCGAGATGCCCCGGCGGATGGTCAGACTCGTGCCCCGACTTGCCGGCGTCAAAGTGATTCGCCAGTGGGCCGGGTCATACGAAATGAGCCCGGACGGCAACCCGCTCTGCGGCCCGACTCCGCTGCGCGGGTTCTACGTTTCCGCCGGCATGAGCGGTCACGGGTTCATGTTCGGACCGGCTTTGGGCCGGCTGATGGCCGAGCTAATGACCGCGGGCCAGGCTTCACTGCCGCTTGACGAGTTCCGGCTCGACCGCAGCTTCGGCAAAGCCGAAGCGATGAAGTAGCAGAGACCACCAGACCAGATCTTCGGCTCGCTTTCTCAAATCACCGCAGCACTCGCCTGGCGTACGACAACCAGACTGGCAAGACCACAGACCTCTGAGCCGCAGGCGCAAGCGCCGAGGCGACCAGAGTGGCCTCTGCCACGCCGTCCGCAGGCTGAACAGGGGCTGGTCCTGCTATCCAATCTATTCTGCTAAGTGCTGGCCAAATCAGCGCCTGTCTCGGCGTCAGGGCCGGCAGGGGGAGTGACTCCCCCAGCCGCCCCACAGACCAGCCAAAACACCAGACACCGCGCTCCCAACTGATGGCCAAAGAACAAGATTGGCTCCAGAACCAGAGATTGAGCCGCGCTACGCCGGGAAAACGGTGGATGGACCCGGCGCGCAAGACCGCACGCCGCGAGGTCGTACCGAGCACCCGTCTTTCGTGCTTCTCGAGAGCTTCTTTGCCCAAAGTCGGTTCTAGGGCAGTTGCCTTTGCTTGACCCCGGCGGTGGCGGCTCTAGAATGGCCAGATGCGTTCCGGCGTCGCAACTCTGCCGCTGCACTGGGGCTCAGCCCCGAGATGGCTGTTCGACCGAATGGTTCGGCTAAGCCGAGCTCTGATTGATGTCATCGTGTTCGAGTACGGCACAATCGAGCTGCTCCGGCGCTACTCTGACCCGGTCTGGTTTCAGAGCCTCGGCTGCGTGCTCGGGTTCGACTGGCACTCTTCCGGCGTCACAACGACCGTCTGCGGCGCACTGAAAGAGGCGGTCAAAGGCCGGGAACCGGAGGTGGGGCTTTTCGTCTGCGGCGGCAAAGGCGCTGCTTCGCGCAAGACCCCGTCCGAAATCACCTCCCATGCCGAACGACTGAACATTGATGCGGGCCGACTGGTGCATGCGAGCCGGCTATCAGCCAAGGTTGACTCTGCCGCGCTGCAGGACGGGTTCCAGATATACCATCATGTCTTCATCGGCACCGACGACGGGTCGTGGGCCGTGGTTCAACAGGGAATGAACACTGAAACGCGCTGGGCCCGGCGCTACCATTGGATATCTGAAGGTCTGGCCGACTTCGCCTGCGAGCCGCACTGTGGTGTTGTCTGCGACCGCAAGACCAAGCCGCTGAATATGGTAGCAAGTGAGGCGTCAGCCGCCCGCACTGCATCAGTCGAACTTGCCCGAACCCAGCCGGAAAAGACCCTGCGCGAGTATGAGCGGGTGCGCACCTTGGCCTTGCCTAAGAAACACCCGGTCGGATTGGACGACGTCAATCCAAAGTATCTGGCCAAGATTCTCGCCGCAACCTATGAACACGCACCAGCGGACTTCTCCGCCCTGCTGCTTGAGCCGGGTGTGGGTCCCAAGACTGTCCGCGCCCTTGCTCTGATGGCCGAGGTGGCCCACGGTGCACCGCTGAGCTTCCGTGACCCGGTCACCTATACATTCGCGGTCGGCGGTAAGGATGGCTGGCCCTATCCGGTTGACCGCACCGCGTACGACCGGTCAATCGAGTTTCTCGACCGGGGCATCAGAGAGGCGAAGCTGGGCAACCGCGACCGGCTCGATGCGCTGCGCCGGCTGGAGCGCTGGTCGGTCGCAGTGAAAAGAACCGAGACTTGAGCCGGACTGCTCGTCGCTTCCCGAAGGAATTCCTTGAGCGGTACTCGCGGTTCATCCCTGACTTTGACGAGTTTCTCGAAGCGATGCAGACCCCGCTGCGCCGCACGTTTCGCATCAACACGCTGAAGACGACCCGCGACCGTGCGCTCGAACTGCTGAGCGACCTAAGACCCAAGCCGATACCTTGGACTAACCTCGGCTTCTGGGTGGAAAACGGCGGCCGACTCGGTCTGCGGATCGAGCACTTTGTCGGACTCATCTACGTCCAGGAAGCTGCATCCATGGTTCCGCCTCTGTTCCTCTCGCCTCTGCCGCACGAACGGGTGCTTGACCTCGCCGCAGCACCCGGCTCCAAAACGACCCAGATGTCGGCGATGATGCAGAACTCCGGACTGATCATCGCCAATGACCAGTCGCCCGGCCGGGTGCGCGCGCTCATCTCGAATGTTGACCGGGCCGGCTGCCTGAACGTAGTCGTCTGCCGCCGAGACGGCGGCGTCCTTGCCGCGGCGCTTCAGGGTTCGTGTGACCGGGTGCTGGTTGATGCGCCCTGCTCGTCTGAAGGGACAATCCGCAAGTCGGCCGAGGCGCTTGACCGCTGGTCGGTCGCGGCCATTCGCCGATTCTCCGGGTTGCAGCGCCGACTGGCTTTGGCCGGCTATGACGCACTGAAGCCGGGTGGAACCATGGTCTACTCCACCTGCACGCTCGCGCCCGAGGAAAACGAACAGGTTGTGACCGAGTTGCTTCGGTCTCGACCCGAGGCAAGGCTTCTGCCAGCATCGCTTCCCGGGCTCAAAACCCGGCCCGGCCTTGCCGAATTCAACGGACAGAACTTCCCTGACGCGCTCGCACTGGCAGCCCGCATCCTACCTCAAGACAACGACACCGAGCCGTTCTTCGCCGCAGTAATCCAACGACCGACATCATGAAGCACGTCCGGACCATTCAGCTCAGATTCGGCATTCCGGACGAAGTACTCGATAACCTTGAGGCAATCCAAGCTCAGGACACGGTCTTCGTCGGAACCAGCGAGGTGATGAGATTCAACGCGGTCAGCCCGATGCGCCGAGGCATCAGACTCTGTCGCATCTTCTCTTACTCAACCAAGCCGACCACTTGGGCGATGCAAGTTCTGGGAACAAAGGCAACAAAGAACGTCATCGCCCTTACCGACGAACAGGCCCGACGAATAATCAACGGCGCTGAGCTCAGAGTTGAGGCCGATGTCGAAGACGGGTTTGTCTTGCTGCGCTGGCACGAGTTCACCATCGGCGTCGGGCTGTACAAACGGCCAATCCTCAAGTCCCAGATTCCCCGCTTCCGTTCTGTCGAGGAAACCCCGACCTAAAACTGGTCGAGCCAGCCACCACGGCGGAGCAGCTCGTAAAGCACAATTGCAGCCGCAGTTGCGACATTGACCGAGTTCTTGTAGCCAAAGACCGGAATCTGCACAACCCCGTCGCACCGTGCCAGCACGGCCGGCGACACACCCAGCGCTTCGTTTCCAAGCACGAGTCCGACCGGAAAGGTGAAACTGAAGCGATGGAACGACGCTGCGCTCTCAACCGTCTCCAGTGCGACAACCTGCACCCCGACGCGGCGCAGCTCATCCACTGCATCGGTCGTCTGCGCGAACCTTTGCCACGGCACCGAATCGGTTGTGCCCAATGCTGTCTGCTCCAACTTGTGATGAGGCGGATAGGCGGTGTAGCCGCAAGGAATCACCGCCGCGGCCCGGGCGGCATCCGCCAGCCGAAATATCGCGCCGACATTGAACGCGCTGCGCAGATTGTCGAGAACGATGTGGATTGGTCGCCGCTCAAGCTTCAAAAACTCTTCAGGGGCAAGCTGCGAATCGCGGGTGCGGACCTCGTAGAACGTCTCGACCCCGTCGGGCGAACTCCAGCCCTTAAGCGACCGACCACGCTTCAAGGCTTCCCCTCTGGTCCGCGGCCTCATCGGCGAACCCTTCTCGTTCGGAGCACCGCTCTTTCCTGTGCCGGCGAAAGCCCTGCTCCTCCCAGCCGGCGCTCGCCCACACGGAGAGCGATATCAGCCGCCTTCTCAACAACCTCAACCAAATCAAGCGCCTCGGCAAGACTCCGCCCGCAAGAAACAATCCCGTGATAAGGCCAGATCACCGCCGATGCAGTGCCGAAAACTCGGGCAGTCGCTCGGGCAAGACTCACTGAGCCGGGCGGGTAGAAACCAATCGCACTCACTCTGGCTCCAATCAGGGCCGGTCCTTCACTGTGCATCCGACGTAGCAGAACAATCAGCTTCTGCGGCTCCGGCACCAAGAGACTCAGGGCCACAAGTGCGGTCGGATGAGTGTGGAGCACAGCTCGAACGCTGGGACGATAGCGAGCTAGGACACGATGGACGGCAAGATGTGACGCAAGTTCGCTGGTCGGTGAAGTTCCACGCGGTACCACCGACAGGACCCGGCCGCGCGAATCCAAGCGCACTCGGCACAAACCCAGTCCCGGCTCATCGAGAAGCTCACGCATCCGGAACCCGGCACGCTTGGTCACCAGAGTCATGCCGCCCCGGGATTCGAGACGGAAAGAGAAGTTGCCGGCGTTCGCCTCAGCCCAGTTGCGACGGACCAATTCAGCCGCGACCGCAAGGACATCCCGGCGCAGACTGCCGGCCAGCACAAGCGCCTTACTCATGACAATGACGATAATCCGCAAACCCGGCCGACAGTCAAGTTCCGCCCGAGCGCCAACCGCGACAGCAACACAAGATGCGGAGTCGGCAAGAACTGTTCGGCCGGCGGGATTTCCGTGAACCAGTCGCAGAGCGCAAGTGCATTATGCTCTGCACCCGTCCACGAATGGGGAAGGTCCTGACGTGCCTTGCCGAGCCGTACCTTTTCTTCTAGAATCCCTGTCGTGCTTTCAACTGAGGTCGTGATTGCCGGCGCCGGCCCGGCCGGACTGACGGCAGGCATCTATCTGGCCCGAGCCGGACACGAAGCACTGATTATCGAAAAGTCGTTTACCGGCGGCCAAATGGCCTTGACTTCCGAAATCGAAAACTACCCCGGCTTCTCCGAGCCGATCAGCGGCATGTTGCTGGCTCAAACGATGGAAAAACAGGCCCTCCGCTTCGGCTGCCGGGTACTCACGGCTGAGGTGACAGGTATTGCCAAGACTGATGCTGGCTTCGAACTCGCCACGACGACTGAATTGGTTAGCGCACGGTCGGTCATTATCTGCACCGGGGTCAAGCCGCGCCGACTCGGAGTACCCGGGGAAGAGAGACTGGTCGGTCGCGGCGTCTCCTACTGTGCGGTCTGCGACGGGCCACTGTTCCGCAACCGGGAGGTCGCGGTTGTCGGCGGCGGCGACTCGGCCCTGGACGAGGCGGCCTACCTTGCGAACCTCGCGTCCCGGGTCCACGTCATCCACCGCCGCGACGAGTTCCGAGGTGCTCGGCTCGCCCAGCAGCGCCTGCTCGCCAAGCCCAATGTTACACTCCACCTTTCGCAGGTCGTCTCCGAGATTCTGGGAGAAGAACGGCTCGTCGGGCTGCAACTGCGCAATGTCAAGACCGGGACGACGAGTTCGCTGCCGGTCAGCGGGTTGTTTGTCTATGTCGGCTGGACCCCCAATACCGCCTGGTGCCGAGAACTCGTCCAGCTCGACAACTCAGGCAATATAGTCACTAACCAGCGACTCCAGTCGAGCGTGCCCGGCATCTTTGCCGCGGGCGATGTCCGCACCACACTGTTGCGCCAAGTCGCGACCGCGGTCGGCGACGGCGCCCTAGCCGCGATGTCGGCACACGAGTACCTAAGTAGCCGCCGTTAGTGTTGCCACCAATGCTCCTGTCGTTCATGGTCGCGGCTCTGTCGGCCAACTTCCAGTCAAGTCCGACACTCGCGCCGGGGCTGAGCGAACTATTGCGGGCAACGGTTGACGACAACACTGGCCGGCAGTGGCAAGTAGGACTGGCGGTCATGTCGTGCCGGCATGATTCACTTCTCTTCGGCTACAACGCAACGACTCCCCTCTGTCCAGCCTCGAACCAGAAACTGCTCGTAACAGCCTGTGCATTTGATAACTGGAACGACACGCTGGTGGGCTGGCTCGACTCGCTGCTCAACCGAAACCCGTCCTGCAAACGTCAGGCCGCGGCCGACTCCTTGGGCATGAACCGATACCCAGATTTCCCAGGCTACCGGCACTTGGTTCTTGCGAACCGACACAGCGACAATCTCGAAGCTGATTGGATGCTTGCCAGCCTCTCACGCCGGGCCCGCAAAGATGGTCACGCGCTGCTCTGCCACTTCCTAGACCGAAAGGAAATTCCCCGCCGCGGGACCCGCGTTTGGGACGGAAGCGGTCTGTCGCGCCGCAACCGGGTTAGCCCGCTTACCCTGGCCCAACTGCTCAGCCGCGTGCACTCCTGGCCCCGGGCCGAGGTTTTCCGTTCCAGCTTGGCTGTTCCGGGCCAACTTGGTACACTGATTCACCGTCCGCTTGCCGTTGGCAGCCGACTGGCAGCCAAGACCGGCTACGTCCGAGGAGTCTTTGCCCTGTCCGGCTACCTGTCGTGCCAGAACGACACCTACGCCTTTTCGTTCATCCTGAACAACTGCACGTCCGGCACCCAGGCCTACCAGTTTTTCAACGCACTCCTGAACGCGCTCGACGAATGGGACACGCGTGAACTGGCAAACGCGCCCCGCCTCAAGCCAGACTCAACCGGCAACTGATCTTCCGGCCGGCAGGACAACTAAACCCTGACTTACTGATATGCCCGACGGCGGTTCGGGCACCGCCGAACGGTACAGTAGCGATCGCGCCGAACTTGCTTGACTTCTCGCTGATCAAACCTATAATCGTGCCGTTCCTCATTCACAATAAGTCTTAAAAGGAGACGCACAGATGTCGAGGAATGCAGTAGCGCTGGTCCTCGCCGTGGCTGCATTGGCGGTCATCGGCTGTGGCGGCCAGAAACCGGCTGAGACCCAGGCTCAAAAACCGGCTGAGCCGGCGTTTGTCGCCGAGCTCGTGACGACCGATTCGATGGTCGTCGCATCAATATCGAAGATGGGACCGTACTCGAATGTCGGCCAGTCGGTGGCTGAGCTGATGACTTGGCTCGGTAACACCAAGGTTCAGCTTGCCCCGGATGCGATGCCGTTCGGAGTCTACTTCGACAATCCGGCGCAGGTCAAGCCGGAAAGCACAAGATACGAAGTCTGCATCCCGGTCCCCAAAGGCACCAAAGGAGACAAGAAGGCAGGAGTAGTCGTCAAGATGCTGCCGCCGATGCAGCTTGCCCAGACCAACTATACCGGTCCGTACGAAGAGGTCGCACCGGTCTACGCCGGGCTGTACAAGTGGATTGGCGAGCACGGCTACACTCCGGCCGGCCCGATGATTGAGTTCTACCTGAGTGACCCAGCCAAAGTACCGGCAGAGTCGCTTCAATCGAAAGTCTGCGTAGTGCTGGCGCCGACGCCGCCGGACACGACTGCCAAGACTGAAGGTAAGCCCGAGGCCGAAGCCAAACCAGAGAAGGTCGGGCGCTAAGTCAGATCACAAGCAGTACCATACCGCTGATTGCGGCTCGAGGTGCAACCGGCCCTGCCCGAGCAGGGCCGGTTGCTTTGACTTGGCAACTGTAGCCGATATAATCGGCCAGTGCATAAGCTCCTCGCTGCGCTATTGAGCGTCGCTGCCGCAGTTTTTGTCGGCGGCTGCGCCAAACGGCAGCCCAGTCCGGCCGGGCGAATCTTAGCCGTCTTTCTTTCACGTGCCGAGCCAACGACCCTGTGCCGCCTGGCCGCGATAGTCAAAACCGCCCGGCAGTTAGGACCAGTAGTCTGGGTCGTGCCTGCCGATGCGTTCGAGTCAGGCCCGATGACTGAGCTGACCGATGGCGCCGCAGCGGTCCGTCTGCTCGATGCGGCCGGTGTTGACGCGGTCCTGCTGACACCGGACTGGCTCGATTTCGGTCCGGCACGACTGGAACAGCTCGTGAGCACGGCGCGGTTCTATCTGCTCGGTGCGAACATCCTTGATAGCACCAACCAACCGTTGTGTCACCAATTCATGGTCCGGCGGCACGGAGACCTCGAGATTGCTCTCACTGGGCTGTGGCGTGATTCGCTCGCCCGACCGCTGCAAGCCGGCGGCGTCCGGCTGGCTGAGCTCAACCTTGCCGCAGCCCGGACTGCCGCACTGATGCGCCAGCGAGCCGACATTGTCGGTGCGCTTGTTCTCGGTCCCGACTCAGTGCCGGCGCTTGGATTCGATTTCTTGGTCGGTGCCCCAAGCCCTGACGCGCCGGGTTTTGTTCTTGCCGACGCGGTGGCTCGCTACGACCTGCGAATTGCCGACGGAACGATTGTCGCAGCGACACCGGTACGGGTGAACATTGAGGGCACGAAGCCCGACTCTCTGGTTCAGGCCGTATGCGATTCGATTGACCGAGCAGTCGAGACAGCCGGCGGGACGATTGTAACCCGACAGCGCGGTCGCGCCACTGCCGACGAGCTTACCCGGATGATTATCAACGGTTTTCTGGCGACACGAACGGCTGACGTCTGGTTGTACGACGAACCGTTGTTCCGAACCGGATGGGATGGCGCGGCCATCACCCGACGCGACCTTGTCACCTTGCTTTCCGAGCCCCGTCGTCTGGTGTCCTGCGAGCTGTCGGGTTCAGAACTGAAGATGCTCACCAAGAATCCCGGTCTGAAACTGGCTTTCGCGCCCGGGCTGACCACCGGCCGGCTGTCCGCCGATTCAAGCTATCGAGCTGTCGCAACCGCCGGACTGCTGAACCGGCAACCCCGGCTGACCGCACGGCGACTGACACGCTCAAACCAGCCGCTCTGGGCAATCGCGGCCAACGTTCTCGCAACCGAGGCAGGTCGCCAATGAGTGCCTTTGTCACGCGGTTCCGCCTGGGACGGTTCCTCTGGACGACGCTCGTGACTTTCTACTTCCTGATCTTTTTCCGGAACCTGCTTCACGATGCTTTGCCCGACAGCGCCACCCTGCCGTTGGTCTTTGCCTCGTGCCTTGTTCTGTGGCTGGCAACCGAGTACTACTTCGGCTCACCCTTTTTCCAGTCGGGAGTGGTCGAACATTCGGCCTTCTGGCGCGGGGTCTTTGCGTTCTTTGTCTACCCGCTGCTCGGCTACGTGGCGGCTGATTTCATCTGGTGGCACTGGACTCAGATTCCGGTTCCTGCTGTTCTGACAGGCAGCGTGGGACTGGCCATGTTCGGGCTGGGGACGTACCTGAGACTGGCAACGCTCTTCGACCTGCTGCGGATTATCCGGGGCAGGCCAGCGGGCAAAGGCCGCGCTGCGACCGAGCCGGCGGCCATTCCTGAACGTCAGTTCGTCAGACTCCGGCTCCAGCAACTGGTCCGCCATCCCCGCTATCTTGGAACACTCGTACAACTCCTCGGCGCGGCGCTCGTATTCCGGTCTTGGGGCGGGCTGGCGCTCGTGGTCCTGCTCGGCGTGCCGATAATCATACAGCAGGTTCGATACGAAGACCGGCAGCTCCAGCGTCTGTTCCGGAACGAAGCCCCGAACTACATGACGACGACTCCCAGACTAATCCCGCGGATTGCGGCTCGGTCAGAACCGTCGCGCAATGCTTGAAGACTGGCCGATGTGCCTGTATAATATAATCCGGATGTCCCATATCGCAGCGTGTCCGGGGGACTGCGAAATCTCACCAGCGGTTTCCTTCGACAAACGGACCGTTCGATGCCTAGGAGCGACGGGACAACCTATCAACCGAAACAGGGAGGGACAAGTGCAGCGGTCTCAAAATCTCAGCCTGAAAGACCGGGTCTACCTGCAGATTCGGTACGGTCTTGACCCGGCAACACTCAAGAGCATCACGCGACTCGGACTCAATCGCGACCAGGCAGTTTGGCTGCTTGAAGAGCGCAGCAAACGCGGTCTGCCACCGGTCTCGGTCTGGTCCAATTCGACCAGCACCGTCTAGAACAGTCTATCAGGCCGAAACCGTAGTGCCACCACCGACCAAACGACCACGGAGCACGAAGAAAGCCGACCGCAGGCACCGGCCAGATCGCCGCCGTCCGCCTCCTCGCCCGTCGGCTGATTCTGCCCGTCAATACCTTGACCTCGCCAACGTCGTGCTCATCACCCTCGATGCCGAAGGGCGGGTCGTGCTGGCTAACAGACAAGCCTGCGCTGTCCTCGGCCGTACCGAGGAGTCACTGGTCGGCCGGGATTGGTTCAGAACCTGCGTGCCGGACCACACTCGGCAGCAGGCCCGGGAGAATTTCCGCCGGATGATTACCGAGGAGACACCTGCCGGGGATTTCGAGCACGAGGTCACCGTCACTGACGGCGCGGAGCGGCGCATCGCCTGGCACGCAGTTTTGCTGCGCGATGTGTGGGGGAAGGCAGCCGGGATGCTGATTTCGGGGATGGACGTTACTGAGCAGCGCCAAGCCGAGGAGCGCATGCGCGGGCTGCTTCAGAGCCTGCCCGATGCCGTGCTGTACCAGACCGGCGGCGGAGTTGAGTACGTCTCCGAGAATATCGAGACCATCCTCGGTATCCCGGCCTCCGAGTTCATCGGCAACCGGACTCGGTTTCCCGAACTCATCCACCCCGATGACCGACCGCGACTCGAAGCGGCATTCCGGCAGTGGCTGCAGGCTGACGCGCCCGGAGTTCACGAGGCCGAGTTCCGCGCTCGGCGCAGCGATGGCACCTACATCTGGCTGCTCGACCGTACCCGTGCGACATTTCGCACTGAGGACGGACGCTACTCGACGATTGGTGTGATGCTCGATATCACCGCCCGCAAGCAGGCGGAACAGGAACTCGAACGTTACCGCCGCGAGCTCGAGGAACTGGCCGAGGACAGAACGCGCGAGCTCAAACGCACGCAGGTCGAACTGCTCAAGCGCGAACGCCTTGCCACCCTGGGGCAGATTGCCGGCAGCATCGCTCACGAACTGCGCAACCCACTGGGCGCAATCCGCAACGCCACGTACTTCCTCAACATGGTTCTCACCCGGGAACTCAAGGACAAAGCCAGTCGTCACCTGCAGATAATCAATGAGGAGATCGAGCGGTCAGATAAAATCATCACTTCGCTCCTGGACTACGCCCGGGGCAGACCCACCAATCCCGTCGCCTCATCAGTAAAGGACATAATAGAAGATGCCCTAGGCATGGCTCGGCTTCCGCACGGTGTCCGGGTCCAAACACGGTTCGCTGAGCACCTACCCCTGCTCGATGTGGACGATGCCCAAATGACCCAGGTTTTCGCCAACCTGTTCACCAACGCCTCTCAGGCAATGGCCGGCAGAGGCCTCATTACCATCACAGCTGAACCAATCAACGGCGCGGTCAGAATCAGCGTCACCGACAACGGTCCGGGCATCGCACCCGAACATATGCCGAGGATGTTCGAGCCGCTCTTCTCGACCAAGACTTTCGGCGTCGGCCTCGGGCTGGCGGTGTGCAAGAGCTTCGTTGAGTCAAACCGGGGCGAGATTGTCGTTAGCTCAGAACCGGGCAAAGGAGCCACTTTTGTCGTCACATTGCCGGCAAGTGTGGCCGAGACGACGTAGCCGGGTCAGTTTCACCTTGAGAACCGATTTGCCCACTGCGCCGAACCACACCGAGTCTGCTTGACCGGCACGGTTTTCGTGGTATATTCATCGAGTCAGACTGGCCGTGACCTGCCGGCTGGCGGTGCCGACATAGCTCAGAAGGTAGAGCAGGGGTTTTGTAAACCTCAGGTCGGGGGTTCGAATCCCTCTGTCGGCTGAGTTACTTCGTAATCTGGACGGGTGACCGAGTGGCCAAAGGTGGCAGACTGTAAATCTGCTGGCATATGCCTACGGAGGTTCAAATCCTTCCCCGTCCATGTCGTCTGGCGCAGCCACGGATAACAGACCCCGACCAGTCGCACTGAATCGGCGAACTCCGAAGCCGCCCGTGGATGGTCCGGCGCGGGCGTGGTGTAGTGGTAGCACAACAGCCTTCCAAGCTGTTTGCGAGGGTTCGACTCCCTTCGCCCGCTTTTTTGCCGGCATCCGACCGTCCTTTCCGAATCTCTGCGGCTAAAAGCAAGTGACTGACCGGACGATACTTGGGCGGACAAAGGCACGTACAGATTCTCGACCTGCCTGTCCCGACGCCTGCCCGACCAATCTACGTTGGCATTTAGTCGTTGACATGTCAGGAGTTATTCCTATAATTCAGTGCGCCCGCCAACGCCCATGTAGCTCAGTCGGTAGAGCACTTCCTTGGTAAGGAAGTGGTCGCCGGTTCAATTCCGGCCGTGGGCTCTGTGCGTTCGGCCCGGAAAGTAGACAACGAACTTGTTTGACAACCCGCAGCCAGTTCTCTAAGGAGGAACGGTAAAATGGCGAAGCAGAAGTTTGAGCGTACCAAGCCGCACGTCAACGTCGGAACCATCGGTCACGTGGACCACGGCAAGACGACGCTGACCGCAGCCATAACCAAGGTCTTGGAGGCGAAGGGCTTGGCCAAGTACAAAAGCTACGACGAAGTAGCCAAAGCGTCTGAGGCTCACGGCCGACGTGACGAGACCAAGATTCTGACAATCGCGGTCTCGCATGTCGAGTATCAGTCAGAAAAACGACACTACGCGCACATTGACTGTCCGGGCCACGCCGACTATATCAAGAACATGATCACCGGCGCTGCCCAGATGGACGGCGCCATTCTGGTCGTCTCGGCCGCGGATGGCCCAATGCCCCAAACAACCGAGCACGTACTGCTCGCCCGTCAGGTGAACGTGCCCGCGATTGTCGTCTACCTCAACAAGGTGGACCTTGTTGACGACCCTGAGCTGATTGACTTGGTGGAACTGGAAATCCGTGACATCCTGAACAAGTACGAGTTCCCGGGCGATAAGACGCCGATAATTCGTGGTAGCGCTCTGAAGGCGATTCAGGGTTCGGAATCGGATATCGAATCTATCGCTAAGCTGGTCGATGCCCTCGATTCGTTCATTCCCGAGCCGGTCCGCGAAATTGACAAGCCGTTCCTGATGCCGATTGAAGACATCTTCTCCATCACCGGCCGTGGTACTGTGGTAACCGGGCGAGTAGAACGCGGCCTGCTCAAGGCTGGCGACGAGGTCGAAATCATCGGCTTCGGCAAGCACGACAAGGTCGTCGTGACGTCGGTTGAGATGTTCCGCAAGGTCCTCGAGGACGCGCGCGCCGGCGACAATGTTGGCCTGCTGCTCCGGGGTGTCGCCAAGGACGACGTCGAACGCGGCATGTGCGTTGCCAAACCCGGCTCGATCAAACCGCACAAGAAGTTCAAGGGTGAAGTTTACATCCTAACCAAAGAAGAAGGCGGACGGCATACACCGTTCTTTCCGGGTTACCGACCCCAGTTCTATATTCGGACGACTGACGTGACCGGCAGCGTCACCCTGCCTCCGGGCGTTGAGATGGTGATGCCTGGAGACCACGTTACAATGGACATCGAGCTGATTAGCGAAGTCGCACTCGAACAGAACTCGAAGTTCGCCATCCGCGAAGGCGGCCGAACGGTCGGGGCCGGAACCGTGGTGCAGATTGTCGAATAGACTCCAGCAATGCGTGTGTTCATCACCCTGGCATGCACGACGTGCAAGAACCGTAACTACCATGCGACCAAGAACAAGAAGCATACCGAACGCCTTGAGCTCAAGAAGTTCTGCGCGGCATGCCGCCGGCACACCGTGCACAAGGAGGTCAAGTAGGCCAGTAGCTCTAACGGCAGAGCGGCGGACTCCAAATCCGTAGGTTGGGGGTTCAAATCCCTCCTGGCCTGTTAGCACCGTGAAGAAACTAATCAAGCGTATCGTAGATTACTTGGCCGACGTCTGGTCGGAACTCCGGAAGGTCTCCTGGGTCAAGCGGAAAGAGTTGCTGACTACTACGGTCGTGGTAATCGTCTTCTCTACCCTGATGGCACTTTTCATTGCCGTTGTTGACATCATCTTCTCGCAACTGCTCCAGCTGGTACTGAGGTAGCTTTTGACCGACCCATGAAGTTTTTCGTCGTGCACACAATAACCGGACGTGAGAAGCGCGTGAAGGAACTAATCGAGAAGGCAATTGAACGTCAGGGCTGCCAGAAGTTGTTCGGTCGAGTAATCGTGCCCGCCGAGAAGGTCGCCCGCGTGCGCAGGTCAAAGATTGTCCCGGAAGAACGACAACTGTACCCCGGTTACATTGTCGTCGAGTTCGAGCCCGTTGAAGCCGCCTTGGCCCTGCTTAACGGAATACCGGGCGTAACCCATCTGCTCGGCACAAAACAGGCGCCGACCCCGCTCTCCGAGGAAGAGGTCAACTCGATGCTCGAGCAAATTGAACGAGGTCGGGACCGAGCTGAACCCGAGGCTCCCTACGAGAAGGGTGAAAACGTCAAGGTGACTAAGGGACCGTTCGCCGGCTTCACTGGCACGGTTGATGAAATCTTTGCCGAGCGCCGACGGGTGAAGGTCATCGTCACGATATTCGGTCGGCCAACTCCGATCGACTTGGATTTTCTCGATGTCCAACCAATCTAGTTGCAGGAGGAGTGAATAATGGTTAAGAAGGTCGCCGCGGTCGTACGGCTCCAGGTTCCGGCCGGTCAGGCAACGGCGGCTCCCCCGGTTGGTCCGGCGCTGGGCCAACATGGCGTCAACATTGCGGAATTCATCAAATTGGTCAACGAAGCTACCCGCAAGGAACCGCCCGGGATGCTGATACCCGTTATCCTAACGGTCTACGCCGACCGCAAGTTCACGTTTGTAACAAAGAGCCCGCCCGCGTCGGTGCTCCTCAAGCAGGCCGCGGGCCTAGCCAAGGGTTCAGGAGAACCGAATCGGGTCTCGGTCGGAACGGTCAGCCGTCGAGCGATTCGGGAGATAGCTGAGCGCAAGATGAAAGACCTGAACGCGGCCGACATTGACGCCGCGGTGAAGATAATCGAAGGCACGGCCCGCTCGATGGGGCTGGCGGTGGAGGGCGCATGAAACGCCACTCCAAGCGCTTCCGCGCTGCCGCCGCCCGCGTCGATCGGCTGCGGACTCATCCATTGACTGAGGCGATTCGGGTCGTCAAAGAAAATGCCAACGCCCGGTTTGACGAGTCGGTTGACGTCGCCGTTAAGCTCGGAATCGACCCCAAAAAGCAGGACCAGCACGTATCGGGCACCGTTTCCCTGCCGCATGGTACGGGTAAGGAGGTTCGCGTCTTGGTGTTCGCCAAGGGTGAGAAGCAGGATGAAGCACGAAATGCCGGGGCTGATTTCGTCGGCTTCGAGGACATGGCCGAGAAAATCACCGGCGGCTGGCTGGATTTCGACGTCGTTGTAGCCACCCCTGACACAATGTCCGCGGTCGGCCGCCTCGGCAAAATCCTCGGCCCGAAGGGACTGATGCCCTCGCCCAAAACACAAACGGTCACTTTCGATGTCGCTTCAACCGTGAAAGGCTTGAAGGCGGGCAGAATCAAGTACCGGACCGACAAGACAGGCAACGTTCACGCACTGGTCGGAAAGGCGTCGTTTGCCACCGAACAACTGACCGACAACATCCGGGCCTTTGTGACTGAGCTGTTGCGAGCCAGACCGGCAACGGCGAAAGGCCAGTTCATTAGGAACGTAGTTGTATCCTCGACCATGGGCCCCGGTGTCAGGATTGACCCGCGCGAGTTCATCGAAACACGCAAGGAGGCCTAACGATGCCGAACACACAGAAGTCCCGAACCGTTGCCGATTTAAAACAACTGGCTCAACAGGCTACGGCACTGTACTTTCTCGACTACACCCGTGTCGGCGCAAACGACCTCAACATGCTCCGTCGCCGCCTCGGCAGCCAGGGCGTGGCGGTGCGGGTCGTCAAGAACCGGCTGGCGCTGATTGCCTTGGCCGAACTAGGCATCGCAAGCGAGCTCCGCGCCGTGCTGTGCGGGCCCACATCGGTGATTTTCGCGGGCGAAGACCCAGTTGCGCCGGCCCGAACCATCCGCGAATTGATGCACCGACTCGAAGCACTCAAGTTCAAGGGTGCATACCTCGACGGCAAGTTGTACGATGCTGGACAATTCTCATTGCTGGCCGGCTTGCCTACCAAGCCAGAACTGCGCTCTCAAGTAGTCGGCGCATTGCAGTCACCGATGTGGGAATTGGTCAACGGCATCGGCGGTCTACTAAATGAGCTTGTTTGGATATTGGAACAGCTGAAAGAGCGGACGGTGCCGACCGCGGGTTAGCTCCGAACCGCGTTCAGTGAAACAGACATGAAAGATGATTGCTGCTTCACATTCAGGTTGTTGCAACCCCGTCGCAGCAGCGACGGAGAAAACCCTCTGGAGGATTGATGGCTGATAGCAAAGTACCGCAGTTGGTCGAGACAATCGAGAACCTGACCGTGACCGAGCTGGCCGAGCTTGTCAAAGTGCTCAAAGATAAGTTCGGCGTGACCGGCCCGGCTTTTGTCGCACCCGGACCGGTAGCCGGAGCCGCAGCCGCGGCGGCCCCTGACGAACCCAAAGCCGAGGAGAAGACAGAGTTCACCGTGACCTTGGTTGCGGTCGGCGACAAGAAAATCCAGGTCCTAAAAGAGCTGCGTGCGGTTACTCAACTGGGTCTGAAAGAAGCGAAGGACATTATTGACAAGACGCCCAGCGTCATCAAAGAAGGTGCCACCAAGGAAGAAGCCGACAAGATCAAGGCGAAGCTGGAGGAAGTGGGCGCCAAGGTCGAAGTGAAGTGACACGGCGCACCGACCAATCTGTGTCCGAAGGCCAAAGATAGCGCTTGATTCAGTCGAACACCCGCCGATCGCGGGCAACGCACCTGTAATGTATCCGGCTTGTCGGCCCGGTCGAGCGTCAAGGATTATGCGGTCACCGTTTCCGCCAACCGGGGAGGTGTAGAACATGCAGCAGAAGAACTTCGCTAAGTCCGGAGTCCACCTCGAAATCCCGAATCTGCTCTCATTGCAGCTCGACTCGTTCGCCGAGTTCATCCAGTCCGGCGTCGACCCGGCAAAACGCAAGCCGCAAGGTCTTGAAGGCATCTTGCGCGAGACGTTTCCGCTTGAGGACCCCCACAAGAACTTCAGGCTGGAATACGTTGGGTACACGTTCGCTGAACCCAAGTATACTCCCGACGAAGCGATGGCCAAAGGTGTCAACTACTCGATGCCGCTAAAGGTCGTATTCCGGCTGATAAAGAAGGATTTCGGCGAAGGAAGCGAACGAATAAGGGACATCATCGAGCAGGAGGTCTTCTTCTGCGAGCTTCCGTGGATGACCAACACCGGCACGTTCATCATCAATGGGGTCGAGCGGGTGGTGGTGAGTCAGTTGCACCGGTCACCGGGAGTATATTTCTCCCGCGAAGAGGATGAATTCTCTGCCTTGCTTGTTCCCTTGCGTGGAGCATGGTTCGAACTCGTCGTCGACAAGCACAACTCGATGGTCGTCCTGCTAGACCGCAAACGCCGGGTGTCGGCCGCAACCTTCCTGCGCGCGATGAACTTCAACCACGAGGACATCGTCCGGAAACTGCTGCCGGTCGAGCGACGAAAGCTTGAGCTAGGCCAGATGCTGGCTCAGGACATTGTCGGTGAAGGCGGTGAAGTCTACGCCCGGACCGGGGAATTCGTCAGCGAGGGGCTACTCGACTTGCTTGTTCCCAAGGGAATTGCCGAGGCCGATGTCGTGGCGGGCACTCCACCGGGCATGGACATCGTCGCCAACACGCTGCGGGCCGACCGCACCGGGTCTAAAGAAGAGGCGCTCAAGAAGATTTACTACCGACTGCGCTCAATCGCGCCTCACTCCCTTGAAGTTGCCGAGCAAATGATTCTTGGGATGCTCTTCGACCGCAAGCGCTTCGACCTGGGCGCGGTAGGCCGATACAAGCTCAACCAGCGTCTGCTCACCAAGATTCCGCTCGGTGAAACCGGCCTACTTGAGGCTGATGTACTGGCGATTATCTCCCACCTTTTGCTGTTTGCCGGCGACGGGAGACTCTACCTGCTGCGTGTTCCTGCCGCAACAAGCGAGGAGCGTGATTCGATCCTCGCCGAGCTCAAGAAGGCAGACCTGGTGCCCGAGTCACTCCATTGGTACGAGCGCCGCGCTCTGCTGGAGATGACGTTCTACGACGAAAATCGGGGGCGTCGGGCCGAAAGAAGCCTAAAAGAATCTGGCCTCAAGCCAACCGGTGAGACGACCCGTTATCAAGCCGATGACGTCGACCATCTTTCAAGCCGACGGGTGAAGCGGGTGGGAGAACTGCTCGAGAACCAGTTCCGAGCGGCACTGCTACAACTTGCTCAAAACATCCGCGAACGCGCCGCGTTCATCGACGATACGCAGCTTGTCCCCCAAGAGTTGGTAAACACCAGGGTAGTTGCAAATGCAATCATGCAGTTCTTCACCCAAAGCCAGCTCTGTCAATTCATGGAGCAGACCAATCCGCTAACCGAGCTAACCCACAAGCGACGTGTCTCAACGCTCGGGCCTGGCGGTCTTACCAAGGAGACGGCTGGATTCGAGGTCCGCGATGTCCACTATTCGCATTACGGACGAATCTGCCCAATTGAGACGCCTGAGGGCCCGAACATCGGCCTCATCTCCACGGTTTCGACTTACGCCCGCATCGACCAGTATGGCTTCCTGACAACACCCTACTGGCGGGTCAAAGACGGCAAGGTGATAACCGGCAAGGGCAAGGAAGTATACCTCAACCCGGATGAAGAGGACCGGTACGCCATTGCCCAGGCAACGAGCGAACTGACCAGCGACGGGCGGTTCGCTCGGGATGAGGTAATCTGCCGCCGCGGCGGCGACGTTGTTACGCTTGCGCCAACCGAGGTTGACTTCATGGACGTCTCTCCGAAGCAGATTTTTGCGCCCTCAACGGTCATGGTGCCTTTTCTGGAACACGACGACGCAGACCGGGCCCTAATGGGCGCCAACATGCAGCGTCAGGCTGTCCCGCTCCTACTGCCGGAACGGCCGCTCGTCGCTACCGGTGTCGAGTCAAAGTTCGCTGCTGAGTCAGGCGCAATACTGCTGTCGCCTGAAGACGGCGTGGTTACCAAGGTTGATGCCCGCACGATCGTCGTTCGCAGTGAGAAAGGACTGACCGAGTACAAGCTCCGCAAGTATAAAAAGTCAAACCAATACACGTGTCTTTCACAACGGCCAACGGTTCGTGCCGGTGACACGGTGAAGAAGGGCGACCTACTTGCTGACGGTCCAGCAACGCACGAAGGACAGCTCGCCCTGGGCCGCAATGTCCTGGTGGCGTTTCTACCATGGCGCGGTTACAACTACGAGGACGCGATTATTGTCTCGGAAGAACTCATTAAAGAAGACGGCTTCACGTCAATTCAGATCCTTGAGTTCGAGATTCAGGCACGCGAGACCAAACTCGGGTCGGAAGAGATCACACGCGACATCCCCGGCGCCACCGAGGATGAACTGCGCAATCTTGATGAATTCGGAGTCATCCGACTGGGCGCTGAGGTAGGGCCAGGAGACATTCTTGTCGGTCGAATTACGCCCAAGGGTGAAACCGAGTTCACACCCGAGGAACGGTTACTGAGGGCAATTTTCGGAGAAAAGGCGGCCAATGTCAAAGATACTTCGCTCCGTGTCGAACCCGGTGTATTCGGAGTCGTGGTTGACCGTCGTATCCTGTCGCGCAAGCTCAGTGATGCAATGAACCGCCGACTGGAGAAAGAGCGTATCGCCGAGGCCAATCATCGCTACGAGCTCAAGAAGGAATTCTTCCAGATGCGGCGCGACGAACGAGTCCGTGCTGTACTCCGAGGCCAGAAGGCCGCTGCCAACGCCAAGGACTCTCGCGGGCGTGTTCTACACAAGGCCGGCCAGCCGATGACCGATGAGTTCTTGCGTTCCGAGAGTTTCTCAAGTGTCGTGAACTTCGAGCAACTTGTCTCTAACCCGAAACTGCAGATGGAGTTGCGTGACGCCACCAAAGAGTACGACGAGGCACTCACTCAGGCAGACAAGGAACGCCGTCAAGAGATTGAGCGGGTCTCACGCGGTGACGAATTGCCCCACGGTGTACTGAAATGGATCACCATATTCATCGCTCAGAAACGCAGACTATCGGTCGGAGACAAGATGGCCGGCCGACACGGCAACAAAGGAGTTGTGTCCAAGATACTGCCGGTGGAGGACATGCCCTATGTCTCCGTGCGGGCTGACCAGCAGGATGTGTCCGAGACGATTCGCGAGATGCGCGGCGTCGCGGTTGACATGGTACTCAACCCTCTGGGTGTACCGTCGCGCATGAACCTCGGGCAAGTGCTCGAAACCCATCTCGGCTGGGCCGCCAAAGTGCTAGGCTATCAAGCCATCTGCCCGGTCTTCGAGAGCGCGTCCCCCGAGGAAATCAAGGAAGAGATGAAGCGGGCCGGCCTACCCGAAAGCGGTAAGATCGTACTGCACGACGGCCGCACTGGACAACCTTTCGACAGCGAAATCACGGTGGGTATGATGTACATGGTCAAGCTCGTTCACATGGTGGACGACAAGATTCACGCCCGTTCCACCGGCCGTTACTCACTCATCACCCAGCAGCCGCTCGGAGGCAAAGCTCAATTCGGTGGTCAACGATTCGGCGAGATGGAAGTCTGGGCTCTCGAAGCGTACGGTGCGGCCCACGCCCTGCAGGAGATGCTGACCATCAAGTCGGACGACGTCGAAGGCCGAAGCTCACTATACGAATCGCTGATTCGAGGCAAGAACCCACCAAGACCGAAGGCCCCTGCCTCTTTCTCCGTGCTGGTGAAGGAACTTCAGGGGCTGGGTCTTGAACTGATACCGGAACGCGGGGAGGTGACCGTATGATTTCGGAACGGGATTTCTTTGACTTCGATACCCTACGACTCAGAATTGCATCGCCGGAGACAATTCGCAGTTGGTCTTCGGGCGAAGTCATCAAGCCTGAGACGATCAACTACCGCACCCAAAAGCCGGAACGCGATGGGCTCTTCTGCGAACGGGTGTTCGGCCCGGTCAAGGATTTCGAGTGCAACTGCGGCAAGTACAAGAAGATTCGCTACAAGGGCATCACCTGCGACCGGTGCGGAGTCGAAGTAACCAGCTCGTCAGTACGTCGTCATCGGATGGGGCACATTGAGCTCGTCGTCCCTGTCGCCCACACGCTGTTCTACCAGGTGCCCCCTTCCAAGGTCGGTCTGATGCTTGGATTGTCAATCAATCAGGTCGAAACCATCCTCAACTATGAAGCCTATATCGTCATCGAGCCGGCCGCCTCGCCCTGCAAGAAGATGGAGTTGATTTCCGAGGAAGACCATCGGAAGTACTCCGGACACATTGAGGGGTTTGAAGACGGCACCGGAGCCCCGGCGTTAAAGACCCTGCTCTCCCGACTCGACCTTGACGACCTCGCGGCCGAGTTGCGGGCGCGAATCAAGCATGAGACCTCCCGCCGATTCCAGCTCCTGCGGCGCCTACGCGTCGTCGAGGCCTTTCGGACCTCGGGCGCAAGACCCGAGTGGATGATTCTCGACGTGTTGCCGGTGATTCCCCCTGACCTAAGGCCACTCGTCCCGCTTGAAGGAGGCCGTTACGCAACCTCGGACCTGAACGACCTGTACAAACGGGTGATTGTCCGCAACAACCGACTCAAGCACCTGATGTCAATCAGAACACCGGACATCATTCTCAAAAACGAGAAACGCATGCTCCAGGATGCCGTCGACACGCTCTTTTCGAACGAAACCCGGCCGCGACCGGTGCGTGGCCGCGGCAACCGCCCGCTGAAATCGTTGTGCGAAGCGTTGCGCGGCAAGCAGGGTCGCTTCCGACGCAACCTGCTCGGCAAGCGAGTTGATTACTCGGGCCGGTCGGTCATCGTCGTGGACCCAACACTGAAGCTACATCAGTGCAGCCTACCCAAGGAAATGGCGCTGGAGCTGTTCAAGCCGATGATCCTCCGCCGACTCGAAGAGCGGCAACTGGCCGAGAGCGAGCGCGGTGCTAAAAGCATGTACCGCCGCGAAACTCCCGAGGTTTGGGAAGTCCTCGAGGAAGTGACGCACGACCATCCGGTGCTCCTGAATCGAGCCCCGACGCTGCACCGTGTGTCGGTTGAGGCATTCTTCCCGATTCTGTCCGAACACCGGGCAATCGGAATCCACCCGCTGGTCTGCCCGCCGTTCAACGCTGACTTCGACGGTGACACGATGTCTGTTCACGTCCCGTTGACTCCCGAGGCAATTCTCGAGTCATCAGTGCTGATGCTCTCCTCGAACAACATCCTATCGCCAGCGCACGGCCGACCGCTGATGACCCCGTCGCAGGACATCGTCGCCGGAATCTACTACATAACCAAGGCCCGCCTGACCAAGACTGACCCGGTCGGCTGCTTTGACGACTTCGCTAGCGTACATTCGGCCTACGAGCTGGGCGAGCTAGCCATTCACGACCGGATAACCTTCCACTACGAAGGCAAACGGCTTGACACCACCGTCGGTCGCGTACTGTTCAACGAAGTCCTGCCAACCCAGCTTCGGTTCATAAACGAGAACCTCGCGAAGGATAAACTCGTTGCGCTGGTTGACCTCTGCAGCCGGACGATGGGCATGGAAGCGACCGCCAAACTCCTTGACGACATCAAGGACCTAGGGTTCGAGATGGCAACCCGCTCGGGGCTATCAATCGGGATTGACGATGTACTGGTGCCGAAGGAAAAGTACGAAATCCTTGAACGGAGCGAGCGTGAATTGCGCAAGGTCCACAAGGCGTATCAACGGGGTCTGATGACCGACTCCGAAAAATACAACCTTGTTGTTAACACGTGGACACTGGCGACTGCCGAGGTCGAGGAAGCGCTGATGAAGCGCCTGAGCACCGACCAGGATGGCTTCAATCCAATCTTCATGCTCATTGACTCGGCAGCCCGCGGCTCACGCACCCAAGCAGCCCAGATTGGTGGCATGCGTGGGTTGATGGCCAAGCCTCAGCGTCGGTCCGTAGGGGAAGAAGTCATCGAGACACCGATCAAGAGCTCTTTTCGCGAGGGACTATCGGTGTGGGAGTACTTCATCTCGACCCACGGTGCCCGCAAAGGACTGACCGACACTGCCCTCAAGACGGCGGAGGCTGGTTATCTGACACGCCGGCTTGTGGACGTAGCGCAGGATGTTGTCATCACGGTTGAGGACTGCGGAACAATCCTCGGGCAGGAAGTGACCGCCCTGCGTGAGGGAGCGGACATAGTTGAACCACTGTCCGAACGAATCGCCGGCCGGTTTGCCCTCGACGACATTGTCAATCCGGTCTCGAACGAAGTGATTGTCCACGCCCTTGAGGAAATCACCGACCAAGCAGCCCAAGAGATTGAAGACTACGGAATCGAGTCGGTGCGCGTGCGTTCGGTGCTTACCTGCGAAGCTCAGAGCGGCCTCTGCGTCAAGTGCTACGGCCGGAACATGGCAACCGGCCGGATTGTCGAAATCGGTGAGGCGGTCGGTATCGTCGCAGCTCAATCAATCGGAGAGCCGGGAACCCAGTTGACCCTGAAGACATTTCACGTCGGCGGCGTCGCTTCGCGCGTTGCCGAACAGACCAAGGCGACTGCTCGCTTCCGGGGCAAGGTCAAGTACGAAGGATTGGTGACGGTTCAACGTAGCGACGGCGAGATCGTTGCGCCCGACTCCGGGCGACTGGTGCTCGTTGCACTGGACCGTGCCGTGCCCCTGACCGTGCCGGCCGGTGCGGTGGTGCGCGTCAGCGACGGCCAAGAGGTTAGCGAAGGTGACGTCCTGTTCGAGTGGGAACCTTACTCGATTCCGATCCTCGCCCGAGTCAAAGGCACCGTTGTCTTCCACGACATTGAGGTCGGCGTGACGTTGCGTGAGGACATTGACGAACGAACCGAGCGAATGCAGCGCATCATCACCGAAGACCGAGAGAAGAAACGCCACGCCCGAGTTACGGTAGTTAACGCCAAAGGCAAAACCCTCGAGACGTATGCTCTGCCCGCCGGCGCCTATCTCGTCGTTGATGACCGACAGGAGGTGCTGCCTGGAGACATGATCGCCCGGCTAACGCGTGAGATGGGCCGCACCAAGGATATCACCGGCGGACTACCCAAGGTTGCCGAGCTCTTCGAGGCCAAGCGGGTCAAGGACCCGGCAACGATCTCGGAAATCGACGGCACTGTCGAAGTCGGCGAGCCGAAGGAAGGCGTCCGTGAGGTTAAGGTCATCTCCGACGGCGGCACCGAGAAGGTGTACGAGATTCCGTACGGTAAGTACCTGCTCGTTCAGACCGGCGACCGGGTGCGTGCCGGCGACAAGCTGTGCGAGGGGTCGGTTGACCCGCATGATGTCCTGCGCGTACGGGGTTGGTTGGCGGTTCAGGAGTTCTTAACCAACCAAATCCAGTCGGTCTACCGGTTGCAGAAGGTGAAGATCAACGACAAGCACATTTCGGTTATCGTGCGCCAGATGCTCCGGAAAGTCAAAATTGAAGATGCTGGCGACTCGAATTTTGTCGAAGGCGAAATCGTTGAGCGTCGGCGGCTCTATGAAGAGAACGAGAAACTAGTGCAAGAGAACATGCGGCCGGCGAGCTTCCAGCCCATCCTGCTTGGGATAACTAGAGCCGCGCTCTTGACTGAGAGCTTCCTGTCAGCAGCGTCCTTTCAGGAGACGACCCGCGTGCTGTCAGAAGCTTCAATTCAGGGACGCCAGGATAAACTCAAGGGGCTGAAGGAAAACGTCATCGTCGGCCGCTTGGTTCCCGCCGGTACCGGCTTCCGTGAATTCAGTCGGATCAAGCTCGTTACGCCCGACACTCAGACCAAGGCAGAGGAGGTAGTCTAACGTGCCAACCATCAACCAACTTGTCCGCCGCAGGCGGCTCGTCATCCACTCCCGCTCGAAGACCCCAGCGCTGAGGGGAAACCCCCAGAAGCGCGGAGTCTGTACTCGCGTGTATACCACTACGCCGAAGAAACCGAACTCGGCGCTGCGCAAAGTCTGCAAGGTCCGGCTTTCGCACGGCCAGGAAATAACCGCCTACATTCCGGGCGAAGGGCATAACCTGCAGGAGCACTCGATTGTGCTCGTACGCGGTGGCCGGGTTAAGGACTTGCCGGGCGTGCGCTACCATGTCGTCCGGGGAGTACTCGACACGTCCGGAGTTGAAGGCCGCAAACAGGCCCGCAGTCAATACGGCGTCAAGCGGCCCAAGGCGTCGGCGGGATAGGAACCGATATGCCGAGAAGACGCAAGCCTGCACCGCGCGTGCCGCCCGCCGACCCGCGCTACAACTCCCAGTTTGTCACCAAATTCATCAACACGCTCATGTGGCAAGGCAAGAAGACGACCGCTCAACGCATCTTCTATGGCGCCCTCAACCTAATTCAAGAGAAGACCAAGGAAGATGGGTATGCGGTGTTTCAGAAGGCGATGAGCAACATCAAACCGGTGCTTGAAGTCCGGCCACGTCGCGTTGGCGGCGCCACCTACCAGATACCGATGGAAGTCCGCCCCAGGCGGCGCGACCAGTTGGCGATCAAGTGGACGATTGCTGCTGCCCGGGCACGCAACGAACACACGATGATCGAACGGCTCGCCGCCGAGCTAATCGACGCCAGCCGCAATCAGGGTGCGGCGGTCAAGAAAAAGGAAGACACCCACAAGATGGCGGAAGCGAACCGCGCCTTTGCACACTACCGTTGGTAGCTTGACCGCCGAACGTCACGAGGGTCCGCCTTTGGCAAGGACGCTGCACCAGCAGAAACGAAGCTTGAAAGCTCACTGAGTCCGCCTGAGTAGGATTGGTTCAACAACGGCCGGGGACTTACTCGCCGGCCGTTGTTCGTCAATCCCGGCGTCCACCGAGCAAACTGAGACCCAGCTCCGTCAGGTGCTGCCTGGCAGAAGGACGCGGGCCGCACCGAGACGGTGCGGCCCACAAAGAGGCAGGTCATCACTGGTTGAGAATCGCCTTGAGGTCTTGGTCGGCAGTCGTTATCGGCCTGATACTGAACTTGCTGACGAGAACGTTGATGAGGTTGGGGGTAAGGAATGCGGGCATCGAGGGGCCGATGCGGATGTTCTTGATACCGAGCGAGAGCAACGTGAGAAGCACAGTCACTGCCTTCTGTTCGTACCAAGAGAGGACAAGCGACAGCGGCAGGGCGTTCACGTCAGTGTTGAATGCCTTTGCCAGAGCCAGGGCGACCTGAATTGCGGAGTAGGAGTCGTTGCATTGACCAACGTCGAGAAGGCGGGGGATGCCTTCGATTTCGCCCAAGTCGAGATGGTTGAACTTGAACTTGCCGCAGGCAAGAGTAAGGATGACCGAGTCCTTGGGCACCTGCTGAGCAAACTCGGTGTAGTAGTTCCGGTCGGGTTTGGACCCGTCGCAGCCGCCGATGAGAAAGAAATGCCTTAGCTTTCCTGCCCTGGCCAGTTCGACAACCCGGTCGACGGTTCTCATGATTGCATCACGACCGAACCCGACCAGGATGGTCTTCTCGACCTCGTCCACGGGGAACCCAGGGGCTTCGAGTGCAGCATTGATGACCGGTGAAAAATCCTGACGATGCACGTGGGTCACTCCCGGCCAAGCCACTAGTCCTGAAGTGAAGATACGTCTGAAATACGACTCGCGCGGTCTCTGGATACAGTTGGTTGTCATTAGAATGGCGCCGGGAAAGTCAGGAAACTCTCTCTGCTGATTCTGCCAGGCGGTTCCGTAGTGGCCGACGAGGTGCGGATACTTCTTCAGGCCCGGGTAACCGTGGGCAGGCAACATCTCTCCGTGGGTGTAGATATTGACCTCTTTACCCTCAGTCTGCTTCAGGAGTTCTGCTAAGTCCTTCAGGTCGTGCCCCGAGACAAGGATGGCCTTGCCCTTGACCGGGGTGACGCGCACCTTGGTCGGCACCGGATGACCATATGTGCCGGTGTTGGCTGCATCGAGCAGCTCCATCGCCCGGTAGTTGAGTCGTCCGGTGTCCATCGCAGCGGTCAGCAGCCTGCCGGCCTCCTGCTCTTCCTGTGCCAACAAATCGAGCAGGCGAAAGAACTCAGCATAAACATTGTCATCCTCCTTGCCGAGCACCTGAGCGTGGTCCGCGTACGCGGCCGCACCCTTGAGTCCGAAAAGAACGAGGTCGTGGAGGTCGGCAACGTCGTCGCCCCACTTCTCGTGGCGCTTCAGTATCCCCATCTCCCGGCCCTGCTCGACGAGTGCTGGGATGGTCGCCGCCGGTTGCCAGGCAGCAGCCGCCGGGACGGCCTCGGGCGTCTGGCCGGCCTTTCGCGCTGCTGACTCATAAAGCGACTTCGCCCTGTCCCGCATCTCGGCAGCGCGCTTGAGCCAACCGGTCAGGCGCTCCGGGTCGAAGTCAACATTGGTAACAGTGGTGAACAGCGCCTCGACCACGAAGACATTCACGTCGCGGTCAAATGCGCCGAGCCGGGCGGCACGGTGCGCGTACTGGCTTACGTATTTCACTGCCTGCAACAGATGGTCCTGTAGCACGGCCGTGGTTTCGTCTTTGCCGCAGACGCCCTGAACCGTGCAACCGGTTCCCTTGTTCGTCTGCTCGCACTGATAACAGAACATACTCACTGGCTAGCTCCTATCTTTGATTGTTCCGTCCAGGTCAACCGTAACCTGGGCAAACGGGATAGTCTTGCCCGAAGCCTTGATGGCGTCACGGACAATCTTAACCAAGCCGAAGCAACACGGCACGGTCATATGGGCGACGAGGACCGACTTGGGGGTGTTGGTGCGGAACATCTCGGTCAACTTAGTGCGATAGGCGTCGGCGTCATCAAGCTTGGGGCAGCCGATGAGCAGCACCCGGCCCAGCAGTAGCTCGTCGTGGAAGCTGGGATGGGACGACCCGACGCAATCGGCGGAAATCAGCAGGTCCGCGCCCTTCAAGTACGGCGCTGACGGCGGCACCAAGGTAATCTGGATGGGCCAGTTGCGCAACGCGGAGGGCGCGCGCGCGGTCGAGCTCGTCTCAGGTTGGGGCGCAGTGGCCGGGCGTAGCTCGCGGACTGCCGCACCGGGGCAACCGCAGGCCAGCGTCTTCTCTTCAGTAGGCACGGGGAGCTCTCTCTTCTTCAGGTATTCGACAGCCTCGTTGTAGTACCCTGTTGCGCCGTGCTCCTTCAGATGCTTCAGATGTGCGGCAATCGTGTTGGCGCCGGCCTTGACGACATTCTCCATCACGCGTGATTCGTCGTAGTCTTCGGCCGGCCGCTCGACAACCTGCATTGCGCCGGTCGGACAGTGGCCAACGCATGCCCCCAGACCGTCACAGAACAAGTCGGACACAAGCCGCGCCTTCCCGTCAATCACCTGCAGCGCACCTTCCGGGCAGTTGGGTATGCATTCACCGCAACCGGTGCACTTTGCCTCGTCAATTTCGATTATCTTTCTGACTCTGGCCATACTTGCCTCCTATCGCACGAGCAATGTCAGACACTTTGGTTCTTTGCAGCTTACTTGCGGCCTCGCGATTGAGCCGACAGAAAAAGTCGCCCAGCACACACCTTGTCCTGTCGCAGACCGGTAGACCGAACGGACAGGACTCGATATCAAGCGGACCCTCGATTGCCTCATAGACCTCCTTGAGAGTCATCCGGTCGGCCGGCCGGGCCAGGCGGTAACCTCCGGCCGGGCCACGAGTTCCAACAACCAGACCCGACCGCTCAAGCACAGCCAAGACCTTTGCGAGATGAGCCTCAGACACCAGAAGCCTACTGGCGATCGCCTTGGTGGACAATGGCGATCTCTCCCCGAGGGCAAGTAGGGCCACGGCATGGAGACCAAGACTCGCGGCCTCACTTGAGCGGAACAGCCGGGAACGACGGGGATTATTATGCATTCAAGTACTAGATTACCATAATTAGACAACAAGTCAACCCTCAAGATGCGCCGAACTGGCTGGCGGTTCAGAATCGAAGAACCCGAGGCTGCGGAAGTCCGATGCTGGTCAAGCTGGCTCGGTGCCGCCACCTTTGGCTTTGCAGACGCGGCAGCCAGCCGAACACGTCCCACGAATTGAGAAATGAGACAACCTTTCAAGGGTGTTGCGACGCTACTTGTGCAGGACAGAGTATGGATATCGCCCGCGCCCGGCAACAAGGCAGCTGCCCGCGGCAGACATGGAAGAACTGCCCGCGTCCTCGACTTCGCCCTGAAGCTTGTAGCCGGCCCCTGCGAAAGGGCCCAACTGCAGCAGCGACAACAACGCCTTGCCGACCGCACCGATAGACGCGTCCTGAGCCGCCGGACAGCCTGGACTGCCACTCGTCGAAGGCTGCGCCGACTGTCCTGCACCCGCATCCGCGTGGCTTGACCCACCCAATCTTGGATGACGAACTGCCGACTCGACAGGTCGTCATCGTGCCCGTCGTCGCGCTCTCCGACTCGGTTGGGGGAGTCACTTCCCCACTGACACCAGACGGCAAGACCCAAACCGAGACCGAGAGGCGAGCTACAAACCTAAGTTACCAAGATACGTAAGATAGGCTTAGGTGATGGACTGCAACGCCAGTTATTACCCAGTTCCGCCCGCGATTTGGCCGCCCGTGCTCAGCCGAGGCTCCGAGCCGAAGCACAGACTGGCGCCTAAGTTGTCAGAGAGTAGTAGCAAGACACCACGTTGCCTTCAGCAACTCTCAAAGAAGGAAACGCTCTGCGCCCGCGCTGTGAACGGTGGGCCACCAGACAATCTGGCGGGCCCTCTGCCAAGGAGGGCCCGCCTAAGAGACTGACTTGAGTTCTTACCTACCGGTATTGAACAGATTCTTCTGCCACTTGGGCCAAGGCGCGGAAGTATCCAGCGGCCGCTCAGTGTAACCTTTCACCAGGTAGACCGCTTCCTTTCCCGCAACCACGATGTCACCTTCGGCCGTAATCGTCGGGTTGGCATCGTAATCGTACAGCTCCATCTTCCGCGCACGCGGTACCGACGGCCGCGGAAGCGCCTTGCGGCAATCACAAACCCAGACTGTATCGCCGTTGGAGCGGTCCACGCAGTAGAGCACGTCGTCCACATTCTGGGCATAAAGGTACCCGCCCTGGACGATGATTGGTGTGGTATTGAACTCAGAACTGCCGAAGAAGTGCCGCCAGATCGCTGTGCCGTCGTCTTTGTTGAATTTGTAGAACCGGCCCACTTGGGTTCCGAGGTAGATATGACCGTCAGCATCGACTGCCGGACGTGTTCCCAACCCATAGGTCGTGGTGTAGCCGGGTGACGGCCATTTCAAGGAACCGTCCGGATTCACGGCATACAGCCGGGCCGGATCAGTAGGCTGCTCGCCTTCGGTCGTGCAGTAGATAACGCCGTCCTTTCCGATGACCACCCCGTTGACCGCCTTGTTGGAAATGAGCAGTTGCCGCCACTGGAAGTCGAGATTCGGCCCGAATTTGTACAGGTAGCCTGATTCGGTCCCAAAGAAAACGTTGCCCGAGGCGTCAATCACCGGCGCATCAACCATCGGCGAATTGAGTGCATAGGAGGCAATCCGGCTCACCGTCGCGCCGTTGTCAATGAAGTAGAACACGCTGTCGCTCTCGCTGCCGATATAAATCTTGTTGCCGCTGATTGCCGGTGCACCCCACGACTCGCCGGTCAGCGAATCTTCACGGGTCTGACCCGGATAGCGCCATTCGACACTAAGATTCGCCGCTTTCAGGGCGTACAGCTCGCCTTCGTCGCTGCCCACGATGATGTGGTTTGTCGCCTGACAGAATGCCGCGTGGCCGTTGAAAGTGTAGTCAGTAAACCTCGTGGCGGCCGAAGCATCGGCGCGATACGGGCGGAAATCGCTGACCTTGACGGCATAGAACTTGGGCGGGTCGGCATCTTCGCAGCCGCCGTAGATGCAATCCACTGTCCCGTTCGATGCCAGCACCAGCGAGGTGTTGAGCGTGCCTTCGTCCTCGTCGTTGTTCATCCACCAGTTAATCACTCCGCCTGCCGGGCCGACCACGAGCCTGACGGTAATCGTGTCCGAGACCGCACCCTTCACGTCTTGGGCAATCGTCTTGACGTAGACCGTCTCGGCCTTGGTATATACGTGGGTTAGGTCAAGAGTACAAGGGCTTGCCGCAACTGAGGACGTCGTGTCCTTGCCGTCGCCGAACATCATCTTGACCGAAATGCTGTCGTTGTCCTGGTCATGGGCGGTCACGATGAAGCGCGTCTCGGCTCGAATTGACGTGTACACTGGCGCAATAACAGAGTCAACAGTCGGCGCATCATTGGGCCGCACAGTGATTGCCGACGGTTCAGACCATTCCGAGACCTTGTCCTCTTTCTCGGCAAGAAAGGCCATCACCTTCAGGTTGAAACTCCCGGCGTTGGTCCAGCGGTGCGACATCTTGACCTTAACGCCCGACTCCTTTTCGCTCCTTGTGGTGTCGAGCTTGCTGCCGTCACCCCAGTCCATGATATACCTAATGCTGCCCTTGGCCGTCGTCACGACCTCGTGTTCGGTCGTCTGTCCGACCCAAGCCTGGTCCGGACCGGTCGGTTTGTCGGGCTTAGCCGGCGGTTTCTTCCCGCAGCCGATCACCAAAGCCAACACCGCTGCCGCCGCAATCGTGATTCGTCTCGTTGTCACTCTAGACCTCCGTTTTCTACTCGGCTGAACGTCCCTCAGAAATCGGTCCAGCCCAGATTGAAGTCAGTCACGACCGGACCGTGGAGTACACCGCGCTCGGGAATGCGGCAGGTTCCACCTCGGCCGTCCTCAAAGTAGAAGTAGTAGTCGTGCTGGCGGTTTTCGAATGTCCGGACCTTGCACGAGTACAATCCGTCGTAGGATTTGCCCGCAACCCGCTCCATCGGGCGCGGGATGCCGTCAACGTAGACCAGAGCCAGTGCAGCCGGGTCCAGGTCAATGTCCCGGTAGCTGACGAAGAAGTTGAACGTCGTTCGCGAACTGCCAGCCGCGGGCGTGACCCTCGGGTCGAGCAGAACCGGTGGGGTATTGGGCCGTTCCATCACCTCGGGTCCACGCAAGAATCCGTGCTTCGGATGCGTCACACAGTCGCCCCGCTCGTCAATCGCGCCGAAGTAATAGGCGTGCGGTCCGACCGGCAACCGGGCTTGGTAGATGTAGATGCCGTCGTAAGGCTTGCCTTTGTGCAACTTCATGTTGTGCCAGACGCCGTCAACCGCCACGCAAATCCGACGCGGCTGCTCGACGTCGTCCCGGTCTTTGTAGTGAACCGTGAACGTATAGGCCGCGTGGTCGTCGCCGTCTTCAAAATAGACGCCGCCGTCGGTCAGAACCGGCAGCCGGTTGTGACGTTCACGCTGGCCGACAAACGGCCCGGGCTTTGCGCCATAGCGGGGCCAACGCTCGCTCATGCCGCGCGCGTCCTCGGCATAGAAATAGTAGTTGTGCTCGCCGGGTGGCAGTGTCAGCCGGGCTCGATAGATTCCTTTTGCGGCACGCCCAGAGACGAGACGCATCGGGTACGCCTGGCCGCTGACATAAACTTCGACCCGAGCTGGAGCATCGCCGTCCGGGTCTTCGTAGTCAACCATGGCCACGTAGACCGTGCGGGCCGTACCGTTAGAAGGGGTGATGCTGGCGCGGCAGAGACAGGGCTTGTTGTTATCCGCTGCCGCGGCAGGAAATGCGGACACTAGGACAAGCAGAACGACCGAAGCTGCGGCAAAAGCGTGATGCTGTTTGCGCATTCTTCCTCCTTTTTCTTTCGTCAGCGCGTACGGGTCATTTGAGTCCACGGGTGCTCGGGCTGCCATGCTCATTTCGAACAATCCTGCGCAACAGTAGCGTCCCATCAGGCGAGCGGCCGACTGAGTTGTTGAATTGGACGACGAAGTGCAAACGGTCCGGCCGCAGGCGCCGGAATGGGCAGCAGGTAAGCCCAAACACTGTATTATCTTAGCCAACCTGCCGGACATGTCAACATAAGCCTCACGCGAGGACCGAATCCCTCAGCGAGCTGATGCCTTGTGCCTTTGGGCCAACCTCGGCTTGAGGGTCGTGCGCTCGGACGCCTGCCCCGCCTTGCCCACCTCTTTCACGCCCCGCTCAGGCCGCATCTCACCGGCTAGAAGACGATGACAACGCCCGACGGCAAGACCCGAGCCGTAACGTGGAACAGACTGCCCCGGCGCTTGGCATAGACCCTAATGCGGTAATTGTAGCCAGTGGCCGGCTCAAACCCAACAATCGTCCGTGACGAACGTCCGGCAATCCGGCCGTCGCCCGGCCAGATGAAAACGATGACCTCAATCACAGCCATCCGGTCAAAGACAAACGAATCCCGGTCATCACCCGACAGACCGCGGAACACTTCACCGGCAATCTCAACATGAGAGTGGAAGTTACCCAAAAAGCGCAGCCGCATGCTCCGGGCCAATTCGCGCCGGCGGATGATGACACGCCTGATTGTCGGCCAGTCCTTGAACACGACCCCGGTTCGGGTCTTGGTTCCGCCGCGGTAGTAGCAGACCCGCCGAACGATGATGCGCCGTTCTTGAGTCAGCGTACCGTAGACGAACCCGAACGTCTCGCGCTTGAGCGGCGTCTCATAGCCTCGGCGCGCCAGCCGACACAACTCGCGCACCGCGTCTTCTTCAAACAGTACCGGGGTACGGAACTCAGGGATGGGCGGAAACCGAAAGGAAAGACGAGGCGGAGACATCGGTTGATTCTACCGCCCTGCCCGAGTGATACAAGCACGGCGGGGCTGACCCGCCGTCGGCGCTGGCCGCACCGCCCCGCGCGTCCGAGCCGACCAGCGCTAGCGTTGACGACCGCCGCCGCCGATGCACTCAGGAACGGGCCGGCCGCCGCACTGACTTGACTTCTGTCCGAATCGTGCCAGAATGGCGGCAGCATGCCGAAGAAATCCAGCATCAGTTCGCGCCGCAGCTACCGGCGCCAGCTCGAATCCTCGCTGCCCCGTCTGGCGAAGAAGCACGGAACCCCGCTGTTCATCATCTCGCGCACCTTGCTGCTTGAGCAGGTCGCCCGATTCCGGAAGCTGCTGCCCCGGGTCGAACCGTACTACGCCGTCAAGGCCAACTCCTGCCCCGCAGTCATCAAAGTCATGGCTGCTGCCGGGCTCGGATTCGATGTCGCCTCAGTCGCGGAAATTGAAACTGTGCTTAAGCTGGGCGTAGACCCGGCCCGATTGATCTACGCCAATACCACGAAGCGCAGCGCGGCGATTGAGTTCGCGTGCCGACACAAGGTTGACCTGATGACGTTCGACTCCGAGTACGAACTGGCCAAGATCGCCCGGTACGCACCGGGCGCACGCGTGCTGGTGCGCGTCAAGGTTCCCAACGTCGGCTCGATCGTCGAGCTGTCGCTCAAGTTCGGCGCTGACCCGGCCGACGCCGTGCCCCTGCTCCTCAAGGCACAGCGCCTCGGACTTAAGCCGGCCGGCATCTGCTTTCATGTCGGCTCTCAGTGTACCCACGGCTCCAACTACCTCGAGGCCTTCGAGCTGACCAAGATTATCGTCAGCGACGCCCGGCTCAAGAACCTGCCGATTGAGATTATTGACATCGGCGGCGGGTTCCCGATTCGGCATTTCGACTCGGACGAGGACTGGTTTGCGTCCATGGCCCCGGCGATGAATCTCGAATTGGACCGGCTGTTTGACGCCGACCTACGGATTATCGCCGAACCCGGAAGAGTGCTTGTCGGCCCAGCCTGCCTGCTGCTGATGAGTGTCATCGGAAAGTCCATCCGCAACAACAAACACTGGTATTTCCTCGACGACGGTGTCTACGGTGCTCTGTCCGGGCTTGTCTTCGACCACTGCAAATACCAGTTCGGTACGCTCAAACGCGGCCCGACGCAACTCACCACCCTGGCCGGTCCGACCTGCGACTCGCTCGACATAATCTCGACCGCTGAGGAACTGCCCGAGCTCGAGACCGGTGACCTGGTGTTTGCCCGGAATATCGGCGCCTACTCGCTGGCCAGCGCCACGACCTTCAACGGCATACCGCCCGCCAAAGCCGTTCTGGTCCCCTAGGGAGGAATCATGCCCGACAAGAAAACCGCAAGCAAAAAGCATGCATCAGAAAGAAAAGCCGCCCGGCCCGGCTCCGCAGCCCGAAGCCAAGAGTCCCCGGTCACGCCCCGCGTCCGCGCCGACCTGTCCGACGTACCCGACTGGCTGAAAAGGAAGCAGTGCCCGCACCGGGCCCGGTATCTCTCCGGCAGACGGATTCTGCCCAAGGGCATCACCGGCCGCGAGCGCGTCTCCGAACTGCTCGACGAGACATTCCTCGCCTACAATGCGGCCCGGCTGCGCGAGGGCTGTCGGCTCTACGTCGAGAAGATGCTTGCGCCGGACGTCACGGTCGGAATGTCGCTCGCCGGTGCGCTGACCCCGGCCGGGCTGGGCTGCTCATGCATCATCCCGCTCATCAAGGCCGGATTTGTGGACTGGATTGTCGCCACCGGTGCGAACATGTACCACGACCTCCACTTTGCCTTCAACCTGCCCCTGCACGTCGGCTCCCACCTGCTCGACGACACCGACCTGAGAAAGAACGACGTCGTCCGCATCTACGACGTGCTCTTGGGCTACACCGACTGCCTGATGGAGACCGACCGCATCCTCCGCTCCATCTTGGTCCAGCCCGAGTTTCAGCATGAGATGGGCACGGCTGAGTTCTACTACCTGCTCGGCCGGTACGCCGCGGAATGGGAGCGCAAGAGCGGCAACCATGACGTCTCGGTTTTGGCCGCTGCCTATCGTTGCGGCGTGCCGGTACATACCAGTTCGCCCGGTGACTCGACCATCGGCATGAACATCGCCGGCCTGGAACTGAAAGGCCTGAAGTTGCGCATCAACCCCTCGATTGACGTGAACGAAACCACCTCCTACGTGCTTGCCGCCAAGCGCTCAGGCGGCAAGTCAGCCGTCATCCTCATCGGCGGCGGCAGCCCCAAGAACTTCATGCTTCAGACCGAGCCCCAGATTCAGGAAGTGCTGATGATAAGGGAATACGGTCAGGACTACTTTTTCCAGGTCACCGACGCCCGGCCCGACACCGGCGGCCTGTCCGGCGCGACTCCTCACGAAGCCGTATCATGGGGCAAAGTTGACCCAGACCGGCTACCGGATGCGGTCGTCTGCTACGCCGATTCAACCATCGCCCTGCCGATTCTCACCCACTACGCCTTGTCTCGGCACAAGCCGCGCAAGCTCCGCCGCCTCTACGACCACCGCCCCGCGCTGATGGACAACCTCCGCCGCGAGTTCTTCGCCCACACGAAGTTCTAGGCCCAGTCAAGGGGCCAAAACCCGATTCCCCGACTCCTCCGTTCCTCGAATCCTCCCCATCTTCTACAGCCTCTCCAGCTCTTCCGAGATGACCTGCCGCTGATACAGCTTCCAGTACAACCCCTTTTTCGCCAGTAGTTCTTCGTGGGTGCCGTGCTCTTTCACCTCGCCGGCATCAAACACATATACCCGGTCGCAAGCCGACAGCACCGACAGCCGGTGTGAAACGATGAGCGCCGTCGTCCCAGGCCGGCCGGTGACCAGTCGCTGAATCAACTCCCGCTCGGTATCCGCATCAAGGGCCGAGGTCGTGTCGTCGAACACGATGACCGGCGGCTGACCGACCAGCGCCCGGGCAACGGCGACGCGCTGCTTCTGCCCGCCGGACAGGCGCGTGCCCCGCTCGCCCAGCATCTCATCCAGTCCTTGGGCAAAGCCGGCCACCTCTGATGCCAGCTCAGCCTCGGCCACGACCCGCGCGACACTATCCTCGCTCAGGCCGGCGCGGCCGAACACGATATTGTTGCGCACCGTGTCGGAAAAGAGCATCGGCTCCTGCGGCGCGTAGCCGAACAACTGCCGATAGCGGTTCAGGTCGAGCTCCCGGATGTCGGTGCCGGAGAGGGTAATCCGCCCCTGTTGCGGGTCGGCCAGTCGGAAGAGCAGTCGGAACAGAGTGCTCTTGCCTGACCCGACCGTGCCGGCGATGCCGACCTTCTGGCCGGGCCGGAAGACCAAATCTACGTCTTTCAGGACCGGCCGGTCCCCGTAGCTGAACGTCACCCGCTCAAACCTTATCTCGCCCGGCACCGGCGGCCGCGGCTCGGCCGGCGCGCTCACCTCGGGTGGGTGCTGTTGGAGCGAATCAATCCGCTCGGCCGTACCTTGTGCCCGGCGGCCGGACACGACCAGCCGGCCGATGTCAAACATCGGTGTCAAGAGCATCAGGATGTAAGCGTTGAACGCAACGAACTCGCCGAGGGTCAGCCGGCCGCCGACGACATAGCCGCCACCCACCCACAGCACCAGCAACGTCGCGGTCTCAGCAACCGCCATGTAGAAGACCTGAACCCGCATCTCAACCCGCGCCTCCTCCACTGCGACAGCAACGCGCTCGCCCAAGGTCTGCTCGAATCGGCGGCCAAGCTGCGCCTCCATCACATAGGCCTTGACCAGCCTGATACCGGCGAACGCCGCCTCAATCTGGTTGTTCACCTCGGATATCTTCTGCCGCCACTTCATGAACAAGGCGAACATCTTGGGCCCCAGCCGCATCCAGCCGGCTACTGCCAAGGACACCGGCAGCACCGAAATCAGGGTCAGAAGCGGATTCATCCGGACCATGATGACCAGGGCGAACACCAGCATGAACAACGAGCCGATGAACCGGAAAATCACCGAGCAGGCGAAGAACGAAAGCTCCATCATGTCGTGGTCGAGTCGCTCCATCACGTCGCCGGTCGGGTACTTGGCGGTGAACGTGTGGCCCATGTCGAGCATCCGGCGGAACACTTCGGTCCGCACCTTCCAGGCATATATCTCATTGATGCGGCCCCGAGCAAACGGCATCAGCACCTCACCCAGCACGCGCAGCACCCCAATGCCGACCAGCGCCAGCACGTAACCGACCAGCCGCTGCCGGGTGATACCGCTGCCGATACCGTCAATGATCAGCCGCAGCAGGTACGGAAACGCCAGGGTCAAGGCGGTTGAGGCAAGCATTCCGAGAACCAGCAGCACCGCCCAGCTCTTGCGCGTCTTCCAGAACTCGGCCACAATCCGCAGGCTCTCAAGCGGCCGCGGCTTCTTCGTTTGAGCTGCGTCAGCCATGTCTAGCCGTTCTCTCCGACGTACTGCAGCCGATACAGCCTCGAGTAGATACCCTGCGCAGCCAGCAGCTCGTCGTGCGTGCCCTGCTCGGCAATCCGCCCCTTGTGCACGACCACGACCCGGTCTGCCATCCTGATGGTCGCGAGCCGGTGCGCCACAATCACCGCGGTTCGGCCTTTCAACAACTCCTCCAACCCCTGCTGAATCAGATTCTCGGTGTGCGGGTCCACTGATGACGTCGCCTCATCGAGTATCAGTATCTGCGGGTCGCGGACCAAGGCCCGGGCAAACGCCAGCAGTTGCCGCTCGCCCAACGACAAGTTGGCGCCGCCCTCGGTCAGCACTGAACTATACCCCTCCGGGAACCTCATGATTGCATCGTGGATGCGGACGCGGCGGGCCGCGGCCACCACCTGCTCGGCCGGAATCGTCTCGTCGAACATCCTCAGATTGTCGAGCACCGTGCCGGGGAACATCACCACCTCCTGCGGCACGAACCCGATGGCGCGGCGCAACCTCCGTCGGTCCATTGTTGCCAAATCCTCGCCGTCACAGACCACCCGGCCCTTGGCCGGCTGATAGAACTTCATCATCAGGTTCACAATCGAGGTCTTGCCGCCGCCGGTCTCGCCGACAAGCGCAACCTTCTCCCCTCGGCGGACGACAAGGTTTACGTCCCTGAGCACAAAGGTGGTTCCGTCATAGGTAAAGTCCAGCCCGTCGAATACCAACTCACGCTCAAACCGTAAAGGACGGTCTCTGTCTCTGCCCTCGGGCTCTGACGCCTGGTCAAGAATCTGGAACGAACGCTCGGCCGATGCGAACGCCCGCTGCATAACGTTAATCTGGTCCGAAATGGCACGCAACGGCCCGAACAGCCGCGTGATATAGGCGACGAACAGAAACAGAGTGCCGATTGTCAGCCGGCCCGCCAGCGCCATCAGGCCGCCGAACGCCAGTACCAGTCCGCCGGCGACCACCTCACCGAAATCAACCAGAAACCAGATGATGTTCCACAACACCATCGCCCGCAGCTCGCCCTTGAACTTCCGCCGGTTCAGGTCATCCATCCGCTCGGCGAACCGCCGCTGCTGGCAGAACACCTGTACCACCGGCAGCCCCTTGAGCGTCTCCCCCACCAGACTGTTCGTCTCAGCCACGGTCTTCCGGATGTCAAGATACACCGGCCGCACCTTGCGCTGGAACAGCCAGAACGCGACGACAAACGGCGGCAGCAGCGCCACCACAAACAGGTACAACCGCCAGTTCGTCACCGCCATGACGATGCTCATCCCCACCAACATCAACCCGCTCTCCAGCAGCACCACCGACGTACGGGTAAAAAGCATCTTCAACGCCTCGGTATCGCTCTCAACCCGCGAGATGAGCTTGCCCACCGGCGTCTTGTCAAAGAACGCCATCGGCACATCAAGCAGATGACGGAAAAGGGCCAGCTTCAACGCCGCCGCACCCCGCTCGCCAACCACGGCCAGCCAGACATTCTGAAAGTACGTCGCCGCGAGCATTACGGTCTGCACCAGAATGTACAGCAACGACGTACCGGCCAGGCCCCGCAGGTCACCGGTGCCGATATTCACATCAATCGCCCGCTTCAAGAGAACCGGGCCGACAAGCCCCAGACCGCTCGAGATGACAAGCAGCACCCCGGCCCCGGCCACGCGCCCGAGGTGCGGCCGGAAAAACGGCCACAACCGCGCCAGGTAGACCGAAGCCCTACCCTGCGGCTTGCCGTCTTCCATGTCCAGCTCATGACCGCCGAACCACATAAGGCCATCATTATCACGACAAACCGGGCAAAGTAAAGCGCGGAGCCCTACTCCGCCCTCTACCGTTTTGGCTTCTGGCCTTGGGCGTCTGACAGCCCTCGCCGCGCGCATCCGTCGTTCGCTCTCCGTCCGCCGCCGCTTTGCCTTTCGGCTTCTGGCCTTTGCCTTCAGTCCTGCCGCGACTTTCCAACCCCTCGATTCCTTGATTCCTCGACTCCGCCCCTTCCGTCATTTCGCGACTTGCCGTCTGCAACCCAAAGTCGGAAACGACCCAGCGCCACTCAAGCCTCCTCCTCCGCCTGCGCAACCCAGCAACAGCGACCATGGCCCGGCCCTGATTGGCGGCATCACCGCCTCTCTCACCCCGACAACCCCTCTCCGCACTGATGGACTCCACACCGGCTCAACCATCACCGCCCGCGGCCGAGGCCGGAGCCGCAGCTGGTTCACGACCTCGTGCAGAACCATCCCCATCGTCACCGGCTCAAGACCGTATGCGGCCCATCTGCGCACCACCAGCCCAAGCTGGAACGCAAGAGCAAACCCATTCAAGACCCGAAACGCCCGGGCCAAATCGCGCACATACCACCGGAGCTGCTCGATGGTAACTACCGGCAGGGCCGCACCTTCGAGCATCGGCTCGGTGATTGAGGCGAGCTCGGCAGCGGCCTCGTCCGGGTCCAGCCCATAGGTGGCAAACAGCTCCTGACCCCGGCCCAGCTCCTGAAGAAGAGCCTGGGTCTCAGGCGCCAGCTCGATTGGTTTCGGTTCGACTCTCATTCTGCACTTCACTTTCGTCTACTCTCTATCATGTTATTCGTCGCCGAAGGCAAAGACCACCATCTTTTCTTCTCACCCTGTGCTCGGCTCCGCCTTTTGACTTCTGCCTTCTGACTTGCGCCCTCGCGCCACCCCATCCCCTGTCCAGGGGTCGTTCCCGGGATAGTCCCCCAGGTCATCCAGGCAGCCATCTCCGGCTCAATCCTCGGGACAGAATCCCGAGTCACCTACCCGGTGCTGTTCCAGGCTATCTCACGAGTTCTGGGCCAGCTGCTCTGCCGGACAATGCCCTCTGCCATCCGCCCGGCTTCCCGGCAAGCCATCTCCCGGTCTTACCGGCCGATTGCCCCCTCGGCTGCTCTCCGGGCTACTCTCCGGGTCGCGCCCTTGGAGGTTTCGAGGACGCAATGCTAACCAGGTCGCCATAGCACCCGACTCGCAGCCCGTCCCGGGCCGGCCCAGCCTCTTGCGAGCCTCATGGCGCAATCTTAGGTTCATGAGCCTCGTTGCGGCTTGACAAGAAGCGCGGCCGGTCTAGTCTAAGGTGACTGTGTACCGTCCTTCACCGAAACAGACATGACCCCTTTTCTACTGCTGCTGGCACTGGGCCAGATGCCGCCGGCCCAGGACTTGCTAAAGTCCATGCTCGCCCGGCGCGACTACAAGTCCGCAGTCGCCTACTACCGCCGTGCAATCGAGGCGAACCCGGCCGATGCCCGGAGCCTGCGCAACCTGGCCCGGGTCTTCGACCACATGCACGAGTTCGACTCAGCAGCCGCGTGGTGGAGCCGGGCGCTTGCGGTCGAGCCCGAGAACGACTCAAGCATCGTCGGCCGCTGGACCGCTCTTTTCCGTCGCGACGAGAAGGACTCAACCAAGCTCGCCGCCACAAAGAAGCTCATCGTGCAGGAGGCCAAACCCTTTGCCCAGGGCCGGTCCCAACGTGACCTGACCCTTGCCTTTGACGGACTGAGCCTTGCCGACTCAGCCGGCGCAGTTGCCGCTGCCCTCAAGCTCACCAAACTCTTTCCCGATTCCCCGCGCGGCTACGAGCTTATCGGCTCAATGTTCTACGACTCGCTCTATCCGGTCTGGTCGAGCGACTCGGCCAAGGTGCCAATCATCCGCCGCTCTCTTGCCCGGTTCCCGAGAACCGAATGGCGCCAGACGTTCTACGTGTTCCTGCTCTCCTCGCTCTTCGGGCTCAAGGACACGGCCCAGCTCCGGTCTGCCGCCGCCGAGATGGTCGCCGACGACACGCTCGACCCGTTCCGGCCGCGCTCTGCTGCTGCAATCTTCAACCGCCTGAAGTTCGAACCCGCATTGGCCGAGCAGTACGCCCGCATTGCCGTTCGCCTTGAGCCCGACGCCGCCAAGCCGCCCAACAAACCACCAGAGCAGTGGGCCCTCGAATACCCGCCGCTCTATGGCTCCTCGCGGCTGGCCCTCGCCGAAGCTCTGGTCCTGCAGAACAGACTGGACGAGGCAGCGCAACACCTGAACGATGCCATAAGGCAGTTCCGCTGGGACCCGCAGCAGGAAGCCACGCCCGGCCCGTTCTACGCGCTCAAGGGAGAAATCGCAGAAGCCCGGCTCGACACCGCAGCGGCTCTTCTGTTCTACGCACGGGCGATGGCAGCCGGCGACTCGCGCAACTACTGGACTGCCAGAGCCGACACCGGATTCCAGCGTCTCGGCATAGACAGTCCGTTGGCGCAGGTCAGATTCGGCCGCCTTCGGCTGGGCTATGACGGGCCGGTCTTCACCGACGTGACCGACTCGTTCGGTCTTGCCGGCCGCAAAGAGTCGCGCGTCGCCTGGGGCGACTACAACAACGACGGATTCGAGGATTTGCTGCTTTCCGGCTCGCTCCTCTTCCGCAACGACTCGGGCCGGGGCTTCACCAACGTAACCGACTCTGTCGGTCTAAGCAACGTCAAGGGTCGGGGCGGGCTGTTTGCCGACTTCACGAACAATGACTGGCTTGACCTGTACGTCTCAGCCAGCGCAGGCGGAGCCCAGTTCTTCAAGAACGACTCCGGCAGGTTCGTCAGCCTCTCTGACCGGGCCGGCGGCCCGGGCAACGACTACCCGACCGAGGGCGCAGCATGGGCCGACTTCGATAACGACGGCTGGGTTGACCTGTACTGCGCCAACTACGAGAACTGGGAGACGCACACCTACTATCCTGATGTGCTGTTCCAGAATCAGCGCGGCTTTCTGGCCGACGTCACGACCGCAGCCGGCATAGTACCGCCCTACGACAAAGACCTTGCCGGCCGAGGCGTGAGCTGGGCTGACTTCGACGACGACGGCGACCAAGACTGCTTTGTCTCGAACTACCGTTTGGGCGAGAACTTTCTGTGGCTCAACAATGGTGACTCGACATTCACAAATCGTGCCGGCGAGCTGGGCGTGTCGGGCGACGAGGTGAACGGCTGGTACGGCCACACCATCGGCGCAGCCTGGGGCGACTATGACAACGACGGCGACCTTGACCTGTTCACTGCTGACCTTGCTCATCCCCGCTACATCGAGTTCTCGAACCGCTCAAGGCTGTACGAGAACCAGGGCCCAAGTGCCTACCCGCGCTTTCAGGACCGGCGGGCCGAGCTCGGCATCCGCTACGAAGAAACCCATTCTGACCCGGCATGGGCCGACGTAGACAACGACGGCGACCTTGACCTGTACATCACCTCCATTTACGAAGGCCGCCGCTCGTTCCTGTATCTCAACGACCTCGTGGTTCAGAGTCCACCGTCCAAAGTCGAGTCTCCTTTCTTCCGCGAGGTCACCTGGCTTTCCGGCACGCGCGCGTACAACGGCTGGGGCTGCGCCTTTGCCGACTTTGACAATGACGGCGACCAAGACCTGGTTGTCGGCTCAGGCTCAGGCGTCAGGCTCTTCCGGAACGACACGAAGAACGGCAACCACTGGCTCAAAGTGAAGGTTGTCGGCACAAGGTCCAACCGGGCCGGCATCGGCGCGCGCGTCACAGTCACGCAAGGAGCTCGCCGCTACGTCCGGGAGGTCGAAGGCGGCAAAGGCACGACCAGCCAGAACTCGCTCATCCAGCACTTCGGCCTCGGCCCGCATTCGACACCGGTCACGGTCGAGGTCCGGTTCGCGCCGGGCCGGACTCGTGTGCTCAAGAACGTGAAACCTGACCGCCTGCTGACAGTCGTCGAGGAATAGAAGGAGAAGCCGATGTGGAGAATAAGGGTATCGAGAACTTTCAGCGCCGCCCACCGCATCCGCGGTATCGGCGGCAAGTGCGAGGACGTCCACGGCCACAACTACCGGGTCGAGGTCGAGCTCAGCTCGACCCGGCTCAAGAAGCCGGGCATGATTGCCGACTTCACTGCGGTCGGGGAGAAGCTCGAAAGCATCCTTCCCGACCACAAGATGCTGAACGAAGTCTACGACTTCAACCCGACGTCAGAGAACCTCGCCCGTTGGTTCTTTGATGAGATGGCGCAGTTCTACCCAATCTCCCGTGTAACCGTCTGGGAAACCGACTACTCCTGCGCCGAGTACGAACCGGGCTAGCGCACCACCACGAGCCGCCGGCCTACGCCGGAACGGCCGCAGACAAAGTACGTGCCCGGTCTGAGCCTTCCCTGAACGCGCCGGCCTGTCGCATCGTACACCAGGCCATCATCCGCACCAACCTCGCGGACAACTGTCGCACCGCGCACCGGCGTCCGCTCGAACACTGCTGCGCCCTTGACCAGCACGCGGGCAAGTTCCATCGCCCGACGGGCATTGAGCAAGCCGAACCCAAAGGTCTGGTCCCGGCCTGCGCTGCCCATGTCAATCGCCGCCGCCGCCAGAATCGCCCGCAAGCGGCCTGCGGTCATCGTCGTATCGAGCGACAGCACCAACGCTGCCGCACCCGCGACCTGAGGCGCTGCCATTGACGTGCCGTCAGCAAGTCCGTAATTGCCGCCCGGCACTGCCGACGCTATCTCCTCACCCGGTGCGACCAGTTCCTGTTCTGGCCCACGGTTTGAGAAGGTCGAAAGACGTGAGCCGGAGGAGAGCGAGCCGACCGCGATACACTCAGCCAGTGCCGCCGGGTAGTTGACCGACGCGCTGCCTTCGTTGCCCGACGCTGCCACCAGCAAGACATTCCTGTCCGCCGCGTAGCGGCACGCCTCGACGAGCGGGGTCGGCGCCGAACTCGAGCCCAGGCTCATGTTGATTACCCGGCAGCCACGGTCCGCAGCCCATCTGATGCCCGAGGCGAGGTTGGAGGTGTTGCCGTTGCCTGAGTCGTCGAGCACGCGCACTGCGAGCAGTTGCGCGCCGGCCCAACCGGCAATCCCGACTCCGTTGTCCCTGACCGCAGCCGCGATGCCCGAAACATGGGTGCCGTGAAATGCCTGCGCGATACCCGGATTGTCCGGCCTCGGGTCATTGTCGTTATTGACGAAGTCGTAACCCGGCTCGCCGGGCATGAAATTCCCGGCAAGGTCAGGATGATTGTAGTCCACGCCATTGTCCACGATGCCGACCTTGCCCCTGCCTGCTCCGGCAAGGTCCCATGCCTCGTCGCCGTACATCACCCACTTGTCCCACTGATACGACAGAAAGTACGGGTCGTTCGGGATTCGCGCCGCCCGTACTCGTAGGTCCGGCTCAAAGTAACGTATGCCCGGCACAGTAGCAGCCGAAGCCGCTAGGCTCGCCCCGTCTGCACCTGTTGAGAACTCCGCGACCAAGAAGTCTCCTCCGGCCTTGTCGGTTCGCACCACGCAGCCGCCTGCCTGCTCCACCCACGCGCCGGCCTGCTCAACCGCGCCCGGCTCGAATCCGACCACGAACCGGCCCGGAATCTTGTCCGACGACTGCCAAAGACCATCCGGCTTTACCGACTCCACCTCGGCCAACTCCTGCTCCAACTGCCGGCAAAGCCTCACCTCGGCCGGTCCAACCGGCAGCGCGTCCGGCCTAGGCCACAAAGCAAAGAAAACCAGCACCAGTTGCATGTTCTACTCCAGTACGAACCTTACCCAGCAGGTCTTGGTGCCGGTGCTGCTGTTCGCGAAAACAAGATAGTATTGACCGGTCTGAACCACGGCCTGCCTCATGCTGAACTCGACAAAACCCGTCCGACTGAACAGGGCGGTGTAGGCCCGGCCGGCCCTGAACTCGGCATACTGAGCCGAATCGAGCCAAGCGAAAGTCGAGAGCGTCCCGTCCGAGCTGACCCGCACGCTGCCCGACAAAGTATCTCCTGACCGGGCCTCGAACGGCACCGACCGGTACCTGCCCGGCTGAACCTCGATAGAGCCGTGATAGATGCTCCGCTGTCCCTGAACGGCAATCTGGACCGAAATCGTGTCGCTGAACCCCTTGTTGCCGGCAAGGTCATACGCGATACAGCTCAACTCGTGCCAGCTCCTCTCGGCCAGCCCTTCGGTGTTCCACGTCACGGTGTAAGGCGAGTCGGTCTTCGTCGCGATGACCGCGGCATTGACCAGAAACTCGACCTTGACCACGCCCACGCTGTCGAACGCATAGGCCTGAATCGGCACAAGCCCGCTCACCTGAGCCGAGTCGGCCGGGCTGATTATTCGGCAGGTCGGCGGCGAATTGTCGCGCAACCGCAAGAGGTCGCAGCCGGTAACCAGCCCCAGACCGGTCACCGCGAAAGCGGCCGCAAGGACTTCAGACAACAGGGGTTGCCGCAACCTGACTTCCGGTCTCATACTACAACTCGTACTCTTCTCCTAGTTCAGGTATCTCGACTTCTCGGATGCCGAGTGAGCGGAGCGGCTCGACCATCGCCTCGGCCGCAGCCAGTTCCGAATGCACGACAAACACCTTTTTCAGCCTTGCCCGGTTCATACCGGCGACGTACTCAAGCAGACCCTTGCGGTCGGCATGGGCGCTGAACTCGTCCATCAAGACCACCTCGGCCCGACGCTCGTATTCTTCACCGAATATCTTGACGACCGGTTGACCTTCGGCCAGCCTGCGGCCCAGCGTATGCTCGGCTTGAAACGAGACCAGCAGCACCAGATTCCGCTCGTCGCCAATCGAGTACTTCAGATGATGAAGAACCCGGCCGGCTTCGCACATGCCTGAGGCCGAGATAATAATACACGGTTCCTGGCTGATGTTAAGTGCTTTCGACTCCGCAACCGTCTCGACATAGCGTAGCTCCGGGAAGTCGAAGAGGAACCGGCTGCCGTTCAGAAACGCCAGCGCCTCCTCATCGTAGTACTGCGGATAGTTGCGGTACACCTCGGTCACGCGCTGGGCCAGCGGGCTGTCCACATAGACCGGCAGACCCGGAATCGCGCCCGCCTGGCGCAGCCGGTTCAAGGTGTAGACGATTTCCTGAGACCGCTCGACCGCGAACGCCGGGATGATTATCCGTCCTCCCCGTGCGTGCACTCGATTGACAATCTCAGCCAACCTCGTGCCGACGTCCGCGTAATCACCATGCAGTCGGTCGCCGTAAGTCGCCTCCATAATCAGGTAGTCGGCCTCCTGCACCTGAACCGGGTCGCGGATAATCGGCATCTTCCTCCGGCCCAAGTCGCCGGTGAAAAGTACCCGCTTCCCTTCGACCTCGATATCCACTAGAGCTGAACCGAGAATATGTCCGGCATCATGCAGTACTACGCTGAAAAGACCTAACTTACGCCGTTTGGCATATGGCACACCCTCGATGTAGCGCAAAGACTCCCGGGCATCCTCAACTGTGTAGACCGGTTCCTTGGGCGCCTCTCCCCTCTCGCGCCGCTTCTTATTCAGGTAACGGATGTCCGATTCCTGAATGTTGGCCGAGTCCTCCAAGAGCAGCCGGGCCAGTGCGGCAGTGCCTTGGGTCATCACCAGCGGCCCGCGGAACCCGCGCTTGACCAGATTCGGCACGTTACCGACATGGTCAATGTGCGCGTGACTGATGACACAGCAGTTCACCTCGCGTGCCTTGAACGGCAGATTCCGGTTGGTGTGCTCAGCCTCGTCTCTGTGTCCCTGGAAAAGCCCACACTCAAGCAGCAGCTTCTGCTCGCCTGAAGTCAGCAGGTGCTTGGATCCGGTTACGGTCCGGACGCCACCCCAGAACCGGACCTTCATGCGTGTCCGGGGAATCCGGGGACATGACCCGAATTCGTCCTCGAATTCGGGATCGTGTCCCCGGAAGGACCGGTTATGTCCCCGTGCCGGGTAGTGTTTCGAGTCAGATGTCGAACTACTCTCATGTTCTTCCGGTCATCCGCGTCGGTCGTGCGCGGCGTCTCCATCACTGCAGGCAGACCGCGCAGCAGCGGGTGGTTGACGATAATCTTCATCCCCTCGCGCCCGATGCGGCCCCTGCCGATGTGCCAGTGCCGGTCCACGCGCGAGCCCAGCTCGGTCTTCGAGTCGTTCAGATGAACCAGATGGAGCCGGCCGAGCCCAATGGTCCGGTCGAACTCGCGCAGTGCGGCATCGAGCCCGGCCTTTGTGCGTAAATCGTACCCGGCCTCGAACGCATGCGCAGTATCAAGCACCACGCCCACCCGGTCGCCCTGCTCCACCCGACTGATGATGTCTGCCATCTGCCCGAACCGGTACCCGACTTCGCTGCCCATACCCGCGGTGTTCTCAAGCAGTATCTTGCAGCTCGTGCCCCAAGCTTCCCTAAGAACTCGGTTCACCTGTCGGGCAACCTGCTTGAGCGCCTCATCCTCAGGCGCGCCCATTGCCTTACCCACGTGGCAGATGAAATACTCGATGCCCAGCACCCGGCACCGCTCAAGCTGCTGCACCAGTGCGGCAACGGTCCGTTCGGCATAGCCGGGCTCGGTTGCGGCCAGATTCGGCAGATACGGCGCATGCACGAACACCGGTGCGATATCCGACTCCCTGATGTCCCTGCGGAACTGAACCACGTCCTCCTCGTCCAGCGCGGCCACGGCCCAGCCGCGTGGGTTCGAGCAGAAGAGCTGAATTGTCTCACACCCGAGCTTTTCGGCCCGCTCCCGCACCCGGGAGAAGCCGCCGGCAATCGAGACGTGGAATCCGAATCGCAAGACGGAAAGAATCCTAAGCCCAACGCGGCGCTAGTCAACAGACAGCATGACCCCGGGGCTGTTCGCGGTTCGCCGTTCACCATCACCCCTGCCCTCTCCCATCAAGGGAGAGGGGCGGTCCGCCGTCCGCTTGGCTGGCTGTGCTGTTCCCAGAAGTTCAGTCGTTGACGACGAGGCGCGTTGTGGCGTGCTCGCTGCCGCCGTCAGCCCGAATCAGGTAGACTCCTGGAGCCAGGCCATTGAGGTCGAGGACGATGTTCTCCTTTCGCCGTTCGGCCTTCGCCGTTCGCGGATTGCAGATTGCAGGCCGCAGAACAAGGCGACCGGCGGCGTCAAAGACGCGGAGAGTGGTCGAGGGGCCGAGTTCTCCGGTGGTCCAGTGAAGGACAGCAGAGCCGCGGCACGGGTTCGGAGTGGCGGTCAGCCGGGGGCCGCTGGCCGTGAGTTTTGGGCGTGGCTGTTCGACTCCGGGCACGCGTTCGCCGAAGTATTCAAGGATGCGCCGGACTAGGGTCCATTTCTGCAGGTAGCGGCTGGTGGCGTGGTCAATCGCCTCGAACGGAACCGAGAAGAAGACCAGCCGGTAATCTCCTGAGTAGCGGATGATGCCGTAGGTGGTCGTGTCTGGAAAGTCCTTGAAGAACGCGCTTCCCAAAGCGCTGGCCCGCGGCCGGATGCCGTCGGTGTGGCGAGCGTTGTTGGCACCGCCCGCGCCGGCAAGGACGATGGTCTCGCCTTGGGTTATCGGGTCAGATTGAAGGCCGACCATAAAGGGTCTGCCGACCGAGTCGGTGACGAGCTCGGCGCGAAGATACTCAGCGAGGAATGAATGGCCGGCAATGTCCTGGGCGATGTCCTGGCCCGAGAGCATCAGGCTGTGGCCGGAGTTGAGGAACTCAGTCAGGCTGGCGATGTCGGCGGGCGTGAGGGTATTCGAGGTTTCGTTGCCGGTGAACCAGAAGACCACCGGATAGTGCGCGAGGGTCTCGGCTGAGGGCGAGCCTGCGGTCTGGACCGTGTAAACGTGATAGAGCACACCACTGGAGTCGCACGCGGATTGGTAGTATTTCTCAAAGTCGGCGCCTGAGTCGTCGTCAACGATGAGCAGGCGCGGGTCGGAACACATCACCGTGAAGGACGTGTCCGGCCGGAAGGTCTCAGGCGTCGAGTGAACCGTGAGACGGAAGCGGAGTATTTGGGGCGGGACTTCCGGGCCGATGGCGATGACGAACGAATCGGCCGAGCAGTTGGCGCTGGTGCCCGCCGGGATGTCCGGGAAGGTCGCCCGCGAGCGGGTAATAGTGACTCCGCTGGCGTTACAGGAAAGGTCGGCATAGACGCCAGTGGCGTCGCGCCAGCCGGCGCTGTTGGCATAGGTGACAATGAGCGAGACGGTCTCGCCCGGGTCAGGCCGGCCGTTGCCCGACGGCTCGTTGAACCGCCACTCGGCCATGCGTAGGTCAGCCAGATAGAGCGGCATCACGACCCGGCTCATACTGATGCGGCCGTGGCCGAGCAGTCCTTGGGGATACATCGTGTCCGGCATCGACTCGCAGGCCGCATACAGGGTGCTGCATACCTGAACGTTGGTGAAGTGCGGCCAAAGAGACCAAATCCACGCGACCGTGCCCGCGGTGAGCGGCGTTGCCATGGACGTGCCGGACATCACACCGTAAGAGAGGCCCGGGACGGTCGAGAGTATGTCGGTGCCTGGCGAAGCGACTTCAATCCAGTCGCCGAAGTTCGACCAGTAGGGCCGGAAGTCGTTCCGGTCCGAAGCAGCTACCGAGATGACGTTTTCGTAGTTCGCCGGGTAGAAGATTCGGCTCGTGCCGTCGTTGCCGGCTCCGCCGCAGAGCACCAAGCCTGATTCCCAAGCATACTGACAGGCGTCGGCGAGCGGCTGGTACGGACTATAGCCGCCGAAGCTGAGCGAGATGACTGAGGCGCCGATGCCAACCGCATGATACAGCGCACTGATTGCCGCGCCGAGGATGATCATTCCGCCGGCGCCGCAACGATAGCCCGGGCCGCGGCAGTTCCAAGGCGGGGCGGCAACCCCGAGCCGGTTGTTGGTGACGGCGTTGGCAATGCCCCAGCAGTGGGTGCCGTGTTCGTCCGAAGGGAGGTAGGGTCTGGGGTCGGGCACGCCCGCGACCATGTCGAATCCAATCACGTCGTCGGTGTAACCGTTGCCGTCCTGGTCAATGCCGTCAAGGTCGCCGTCCGGCGCGTACAGGGTGTCGAACCGGCCGTTGCCGTTGATGTCCTCAGGGCGGTTGACCCAGACGTTCGGTTCGATGTCGGGGTGGAACCATTCGAGGCCATCGTCAATGACTGCAATCAGGATTGAGCTGTCGCCGTGGCCCCTTTCCCATGCAAAAGGAGCGCCGATCTTCGGCAGATGCCACTGACGGGAGTAGAGCGAGTCGTTCGGCAACTCATCAATTACCGGGATGAGAGCGTTGGGCACTGCATAGGCGACAGGCGAACAGGCCGAAAAGACACGGCAGGCGGACCGGACATCGAGTTCCTCAGGGAACTCGACCAAGTATTGCAGGTCGCAGTTGTGCCTTCGGGCGGCCGGGCTCGACTGCAGCGTGCGCATCAGCGGTTCGATGCGGCTAACCTGCCAGTCGGTGCAGAGCCGGTCTAAGTCGTCCAGCCCGAACCGGGCGCGGCCCGGGCCATGCGAGAGGTTTACGCGGCCCCGTGCCGGTTCTGAGAGCCCGACGATGATTTGGCCGGCAAGGTGTTTGTTGCCTTCAGAATCGGCCAGCACAGGGCGGCCCAGCGGGTTTGGGACTGGGCCGGCAAAGAGAATCAGCAGAAGGACATGGTTCACTTTGGTTCCTTGGTCTAAGGGTTGAAACTACAGCAGCGGAGAGTATGCTGAGTCTGAGCCATGTGTCAACTGCGGCGGTGCTGCCGGAATCCTTGGTGCGTGACACTGGAACGGGCGTGCCGTGGGTAGAGGCAACCGGAAGCCGCTGCGGCCGTCTAAATCAGTTGATAATCAGATGAATGCCACTGCTCCAGCACAAAAGACTGCCCGAAAACAGGCTAACGTGCCTGATTTTGAGGAGATATACCGCGAGTTCAAAGGAAAGGTGTTCAGCACGGCCTATCGGATCCTCTCGAACTATGCCGACGCCGAGGATGCGACTCAGGATGTGTTCGTGAAGGTGTTCAAGAAGCTCGGGAGCTTCCGGGGCGAGGCACAGTTGTCCACTTGGATTTACCGGATTGCGGTCAATACTTGTATTGACTTCCGGGCTAGGCGCAATAGGACTCAGACCCAGCCGCTGCTTGATGAGGCGGCGAGGCTGTCGGTGCCGTTGAGTCTGGGCCGGCTGGTTGAGGGGTTTCTGCCCCGGCTGCCACCCGGGTGCCGCGAGGTTTTCATCTTGCACGATATTCAGGGCCTGAAACATTCCGAGATTGCCCGGGTGCTTGGCATCACGGCCGGCGCGAGCAAGTCCCAGTTGCATCGTGCCCGGGCGTTTCTCAGGCGAGAGCTGGAACCGTATGTGGACCGAACCTACTGGCAGAAAGAGGATTAGATGAGCGAACACCATGCTGACGAACTGCTGAGTCGGTATCTCGACGGCGACCTGACACCGGTTGAGGCCGGGCGGATTGCCGAGCATGTCGCGGTCTGCTTGGCTTGCCGCCGGATTCTGGCTCAGTTGAGAGAGGTCCGGGATGCGGCCGGCGCACTGGAGCAACTTGAGCCGCCAGAGCGGACTTGGACGGCGATCCAGCAGCGGCTGGCCGGTTGTCGTCAGGGCGTGCGGCTGGGACGACGGCAAGTGAGGCGCTGGGTCCGGCTGGGTCTGCCCATGCTCGTGGCGGCGGGCTTGCTGTTGGCTCTGTTCTGGGGCCGGAGCGGTGTTTCCCGGCCTGAAACCCGGGCGAAGATTTTCCGCTTCGCTCAGAGTGACAGAGTGTGGCCGGCGGGCAGGGACGACGCTCAAACCGCGGCCGCCGTTCGCCGTTCGCCTTTCGCAGTAGAGCTGGTCTGTCGCGGCTACATGGCGGGCATTGATCAGGCGATTCGTGAGTGTGAGGCTGCTTTAGAGGAGAATCCGGGCAACCTGCGCGTCCGACGGGCTTGGCTCGGGGCGCAGGCTGACCGCGCGCACGCGACCGACCGGCTGGTTTCATGGGGCGACTGATGTCAATGCTCTGCTGGCTGGTGGCTCTGGCAGCTTGGGAAACCGCAGCCGCTGATTCCCCGGTCGTGGTTCGGCCGATTCATCGGACAATCCGCGGCCGGTTCAATCGGGTGGCGCTCAACCATCGCTACGGCGACGTCCGCGTCACGGGCCAGCCGGACAGCAGTGTCGTGGTGCTCGATGCGGTCGTGCGCGTGAGCGCCGCAACAGCCGAGGCAGCGCAGGCATTCGCCGATGGGGTGGACTTTGATTTCCGGCCCGGCCGGGGAGTCATGGTTATCACCACCCGGTATCCACGGCCGAGCCGGACCGACCCGCGGTTGAGCTACGACGTCCAGATTGACCTGATTGTACCGTGTTCGGTTCGGCTCGAGGTTGACAATTCGTTCGGTGACTTGGCGGTCAGGGGAGTGCATGGCGGCTGCAGCGTGGCTAGCCGGTTCGGTCAGGTCGAGCTCGAACGTTGTGGACAGTGCGCGGTGACTGGGCGGTACGGCGGCGTGAGAACCTGCCGGACGCAGGGGCCGCTGCACGTTGAACACCTGTTTGGCAATGTCTCGGTCGAAGAGGCGTTGGACGTTACGCGGGTGATGAATCTGTACGGGACCGTGCAGGCGGTTCGGATGCGCGGGCCGACGCGGATTACCAATGTGCTTGGTTGCGTCCGGGCGCGACCGGGCAGCGGTCCGATGGTCATTGAGAACCATCTGGGGCAAGTCTCGGCCACGGTCCAGGGGTCGGAACTGGACGACCTCCGGATACTCTCGCGGCTGGGTCAAGTCGAGCTGAACCTTGCCCGTGGTATGCCGTTCGAGCTGGGCGGACGAGTCCGGCACGGCCGGATTAGGCCGATGCTACCGGTCAGGGTCCGGGACCTTGGTGCAATCGAGTCGGTTTCGGCCCAGACCGGCGAGGGCGGGCCGCAAATCAGATTCGACGGGCTGTTCAGCGATTTCATCATTCGGGGCGACAGCGAACCCGGAGAGGAGTAGCGCAATGAGAAGACGCTGTGCGGCAGTTATTCTGGCTCTGCTTTCGTCATTGGCTCTGGCCGGTGCGGAGAGCGACTCGTCCGGCTTGACCAAGGGCTGGCTTGGGGTCTATACCGAGACCCTGTCCAAGCCGATGCTCGTGGCGCTCGATATCAGCCACGGCGTACTCGTGACCGAAGTCGCGGACGGGTCACCGGCAGCGCGCGCCGGCATCGAGATGGGCGACGTCCTGCTGAGCATCGCCCGGACCGCGCTTGAAGACCGCGAGACTCTGCGCCGACTCGTGCGCGAGTTGCCCGGCCGCAACGTCGAGGTCACGCTCCGGCGCCGGGGCAAAGAGCGGCGGCTGAACGTGACGCTGGGGTCAAAAGAGGTCGAGGAACGGGTCGGGGATTTCGAATGGCGCGGCGCGCCGATTGAGGCGCTGCGCGAGGCGCGCAAGGCGCTGAGGCAGTTCGGCAAAGAAAGGCGCGGCCGCGTCTATCAAGAGCAGATGGACTCGCTCCGCAAGGAGCTCGAAAGCCTCAGGCACGAGCTCGACGAACTGCGCGAACAGTTGAGGAAGAAGGACTAAACAAGCTCACATCTCGCCTCCTCAAACGGCATGGGGGCAGCCTTCGGGTTGCCCCCATGCGGCTTGTCCTGCCCGGCATGGGCCAAACCGCGAGAGAAAACCCGGGCTGTCCCGGATTTCCGCCAGCGTAAAGCGTCTGGCGTAAAGCGTCAAGCTTCTGTACGCGTCAATGCCGGATGAGCTTGGTCTGTAGCACGCAGCCGTCTCCGGTCTCGACCTTGACCAGATACACGCCCTCGGCCAACTGCCGAAGGTCAAGCGGCAGTGCCGAAGCCCGGCCGGCAAACGACGCCTCCAAAGCCAGACGGCCGGTCGCATCAAACACGCGCAGCCTGACTGGTCCGACCCGTCCGACTGCGAGCCGGCCCTCAATTCGAACCACGGCCATGCCGTCAGCCAGCGGGTTCGGGACAATCAAGACCGCTCCTGACCTGCCCGACGCATCCGACGGTGTTGACCAGATCCCGTCGCGATCCGGCCGTTCGGCCAGCACTTGGGCCGAGGTCTCAAGAATGCCGTAGCGCCAGAGCTCTAAGGTCTTGTTACCCTTCAGTCCCCAGAACGCGAGAGCATTGTACACCAAATCACCGCCATTCTTCACCTTCTTCTTCCGTCCGGTCGAGCCGACCGATGGAATCGTATCCGACTCGTACCAACTATCCCGGGCTGCAACGTACTGCCAGAACTCTTGGGTGTTGCCGCCCTTGAACGCGTAGAACCCGTCCTGATACCAGGCGCCGGCTCCGCCGTCCTTGGACGTCTTCTTCCTGCCCAGCCGGCCGTAGAACGGCATGCCGTTCAACTGCGGGCCCCACGAATCACGGGCGATGTCGTAGCTCCAGAGCTCGTTGTACCGGGCCTTGTGCGCATAGATGGTGTGCTCGTGGTCGTAAACGAGGAACGAACCCTTGCCCCACTTTGTGCTCGTGCCCGGTGCCGGCGCCAACGTCTGCCAAGAGTCGTTAGCGGTATTGTAACGGTGAAACTCGTTCCGGTCGCCCTTGAGCAGGTAGACGTAGCCGATGTCGTTCTTAACCACGTATGCCATATCAGTTCCGCCTTTGACCTTCCGGCGCGTGGTCCCGAGCGGCACATCGGCAAGCTGGGTCCAGCTCGAATCGGCCACGGTGTAACGCCAGAACCCGAGCGTATTGTTACCCTTGGTCAGGTAGATTCGGCCCTCGCCGTCGGCACAAAGCTGAGTCCCTTTGCCGGTCGGACGCCCCTCGCGGCCGGGTGGAATCTGCGGCAGAATTGTCCAGGAGTTCGTGAGGCAGTTGTAAGAGTAGAAGTCGCTGGTCTTGTTGCCTTTGGTTGCGTATATCAAACCGACCTCTGCGTCCTCCATCACGGTCAAAGCACCGCCGTCCCTAATCATGCGTTGGCTCGGTGCCAGCGGCATCGAGGCGACCTCGTGCCAACCGTGCGGCCAGACAATGCCGCCCCGGCCTGGCACAAAGAACTGGCCGCGCGCGGTGTCGTTTCGCGGATTCGGATCACCAGCCGCGCACCAGCCGGTCGTGCGCCACGTCCCAAACTGATTCACCGGCTCGCTCGGCCCGAAAGTCACCACCGACTCGGCCGCAGCCGCCAGCGTCACGCGCAGCGAGTCGTGGTAGAACACCGGCCCGGCCCCAGACTGGAACAGAAAGTGGGTCCAGAAGGTCTGAGCCGTGCTGCTGCGATTGGCGATGCGCAGTTGCGGTACGACCGTCGCACCGGAATCAACCGTATCGAGCGGCACAACGATGCTCAGAGCGGCGACGTCGAAGACCCGCACCAGCACCGAGTCAATTGCTCGGTCATTCGACGGCACGAGGTCGCCCCCGAGCATCGTCGAGCAGTTCACCGCCCACTGCCCGAGTGCCGTCAGGGCCACGGGCCGGAACGACAGACGCACACTGTCGCCTGCTCCCAGCAGGACATTCACGGTATCGGCATAGAACGAGCCGATGAGCATCCGGCAATTGAACACCTCGTTGGTGTTGCCGTAGTTGCGTATCCAAGCCTGAGGCGTCACGAGCGTCCCCGAGTCAACCGTACCGAGCGGCGCGACAATCCGCGTGCAGGCCACGTCCCGGCTTGCGACAAACACGGTGCACTCGACCGCATCGTTCGGCGGATAGACATCGCTGTAAAGCCGGGTTGAGCACTTGGCAACGTGCATGCCCGGCGGGTTCGCGGTCCAGTTGGCGAAGGCGATTTCGACCGAATCACCCGCCGGAATCGCGACCGTTGTGTCGCGCTGGTAGCCCGCACCGATGCGCATCCGCACCGGCACTGAAGGCTGGGCCACGCTCCGGTAGTTCCGTACCCGGGCCCGCGGGGTGACGACCGTGCCCGGCACGTAAGTCCCGGCCGGCGCAAGCAGCCGGAACGCGCCGACGTCCGGTCCGCGAACAATCGTCACCTTGCTCATCGTATCGTTCGGGAAGAAGGTGTCGCCCGAGACCGTCAGAGTGCAGCGCACAGTGTAGGCGCCGAGCGCCGCCGCGTTCCAGTTCGGGAAGTCAACCGTGTCAATCTGATTCGGCCCCAGCGCGACGTTCACCAGATTGTTATACCCGACCCCGATGTACATCCGCACCGGCACAACCGGCACAGCCACGTCACGATAGTTCCGCACCACCACCTGCGGCGTGTAGACCCCGCCCAAATCTGCGGAATCGGGCGGCGACAGGATACCGGTGATGCCGACGTCCCGTCCCCGCACCCACACGGTTGCCCGGGCCGTGTCATTACTCCGGTTACCGTCGGTTGCCAGCCGGGTGAAACACGACTCGCGCAAGAGCCCGGGTGTTGCGGCGGTCCAGTCGCTGAACACGACCGTATCAGTCTGATAGCCGGCCAGCGCAACCACGACCGAATCCTGATACCCGCCCTGAATCGCGAACTTCACCGGCACATTCACGCCCACGCTCCGATAATTCCTCACCTCAGCCCTCGGTGCAACTACCGCGCCGTACTCAACCGCCCCGGCCGGAGCCAAAATCGCACTCACCCCGCAATCCGGCGCCCGGACAAAGACCCAAGCCTTCGCTGTGTCATTACTCCGGTTCACGTCTCCGGCCATCCTCGTGTAGCATGACTCACGCACCAGCCCCAGCGGCGAAGCGGTCCAATCGCGGAACGCAACCGTGTCGGTCCCATTTGCGGCTAAGTCACAGGCAAGCGAATCGGCATACGCCGCGCCGATGTTCAGCTTCACCGGCACGCCGTAGACCGCCACGCTCCGGTAGTTCCGCACCACCGCCCGCGGCGTTATCACCGCGCCCATATCCACACTATCCAGCGGCGCCAGAATCGCGCTCACGCCCACGTCCGGCCCGCGCACATACGAACTGTCCTTCAGGGTGTCATTCGGGAAGAACGTGTCGGCCGCGCAGTAAAGCGAACACTTGATTGCCGCCCAGCCCGGCGTAACCGGGTTCCAGTTCGGGAAGTTGACCAACGTACTCTCATTCGGCGCCAGACCGGCGACGTTGACGGCCTGGGAATAGCCGCCGGCAATCCGCATCATCACTTGGAACGCCGGAACCGCCACGTCACGCATGTTGCGTACTCGCGCCTGCACCGGCACCGACGCACCCGCGTCCACCGAATCCGGCGGCAGAGTCACGGCCCTGACGGCGACGTCCAGCCCTCGCACCCAGACCCTGCTCCGGGCCGTGTCGTTACTCCTAACCGGGTCCCCGACCAAATACGTGTACGAGATGATGCTGTCCCAACCCGGCGGCCCTGCGGTCCAGTTCGGCCAGCTCACTCCAATCCAGGCGTTCGGGCCCAGAGCCACGGTCGTGTCAACCTGATAGCCGGGCAGAATCATCCGCACCGGCACCGACGGAATCGCGGTTGAAGTGAAGTTGCGCACCGAACAGCGCGGCGTAACCAAAGCCCCGTAGTTCACCGGTCCGACCGGTCCGAGGATATGCGTCACACCGGCATCAGCCGCTCCCGAGACCACATAGAACGTGTCCACCACCAAGTTGTTCGCCTCGACCATATCACCGTCGTAAGCCGTGCTGCACCGGACGATGTGCATTCCGACCGTCGTCGGGTTGAAGCTCCTTGCGAACGTGTCGGTCGCGGACGCACCCGGCGCAAGACTCACGTTCAGGAACGTATCGTACACCGCAGGCGACGGCCCGGTAATGCTAATCCGAGTCTGGAACGTCGCGGTCGTCGTCCCGACGTTTTGCACCCGGGCAATCGGCCGGATTGCCGGGCTGCCGACCGGAATCGTCCCGACGGGCGCTAGAATCTGCACCGCGGCCACATCCGGATATGGGTGACCGTAACGCGCGGTCCACATACTACTCCAGCTCGTCAAACCGGTCCGCTCGCACTGACCGGCGACGTAGATGTTGTTCGAATCGGTCACAAAAACTGCGCTCGCAAAATCCTCCCCCCCGTCCTCGTGGGCATAGAATCGGCCCCAGAGCGTATCCTTGGGCGTGCTGTTGGCCGCGGTATAGCACAGCACCAGAATGTCATCGCTCGTCGAGCCCATCGTACTCAAACCACGGCGCCCGGCAACGTAGATGCGGCCACGACGATAGAAGACCCTGTAGGCTGCATCATCGCCCGAGCCGCCCCAGTTTGCGCCGGTCGCACCCCAGCGCAGCGAATCGAGCGTCGAATTGAACTTGACAACCGCAGCCTGCGAATTGAGCGATGAACCGTGGTCAACCGTACCGCAGGCGTAAACATTCTGCGGATTCGAATCGTCGAGACAGATGCTGTAGGCGTAGTCGTCCCCATTCACTGCGCCGATGTTGATGAACCGGGCGCCAAGCAGCGTGCCGCCGGAGCTATACCTGACGACCGTGAAGTTATCGCCCTGGTCATTGTTACCGGGCAGGTCCCGATAGGTGAACCCGCAGACGTAGATGTCGCCGTTGTTCGCGACCGCGATATCCAGCGCGATGTCATCGTCGGAATCTCCGCCGATGGAAAGAGTATCGTGCAATGAATGCTGCCACAGCACGTTGCCGGCACTGTCGAGCTTCATCGTCCACCACTCGTAGCTCCAGTCGTTCGAGTAGCCGAACCCGGTGACCGCGATGTTCCCGTCCGGGCACAAGGCCATCGCGGTCGCGCAATTCTCAAACTCGCCCCACTCGCTCATCTCCCAGAACTCCGGGTGCAAGTCCAACCCGCGCCGCCGCGGCGAGCCGAAGGCCAGCGTATCAAGAACGAAATTCTTGGTCCATATGCGGGCGTAGTTGGCTCGCGATACCCTTGTCACCGAGAGGGCGAAACCGGAGTAACCTCGTATGGTAGTGTCGTTGGTCCCGCACAGATAGATGTCGTTGCGGGTACCCAACACCATGTCATAGGCGTGATCATCCTTCGGGAGCGTGCTCTTGAAGAAATTGAGAAAGGTGTCGGGTGGAACTGTGTCCGGAAAGCGCCAACGGGCCTTGAACAGAGAAGCATCCCAGTAGCGATTGGCCACGTTGTAAGTTGAACCGCCCGCGTAGACGTTGCCCTCTGGGTCCAACAACACAGTGTGCACCATGTCCGCATCCTCAGCGCTCAACCCACCCATACAGAATGCCGAAAGGTACGTCCCATCGTCAAGGTACGCGGCGACCAACATGTCGTTTTTGCCCGGGTACTTGTCTTCGCCCTGTCCGGCAGTGTACACGACACGGCGTACCGGGTCGTGGATGATGTCGGCCGCCATGTTCTGGCACTTTGAGTCGGGAGAGGCGCTGTCGCCCTCCTCGTAGTGCCGCACCCAGAACGTATCGACTGGAACCACCGGCTGGGCAACAGCCAGCACCGGGGCGAGTAACAATGCCGCTTTCAGAACCGTACTAGCTCTCACAATGACCTCCGATTCGGTCAAGGCCGCCGCTGTCTAGCGGACGACCAGCTTACAGCCTAACACTTCTTCTCCAGCGGTCACCTGCAGGAGGTAAACACCACTGGCCAGCTCTTCTGTGCTTAGCCTGACTGAGCCCGGTCCGGTAATCTTGCAGCCGGTCAGCGGAATGGCAACAAGCCTTCCCGCCGCATCATAAACCCTTGCCGTCAGCATCGTTGCCTCGGTTCCAGTATACACCAGCACGACAGACCGCGCAAGCGGCGAAGTCAACAGCCGGAACGAAGGAATCATGCGAGACGCGGAACACGACCGGGACTGGAGGCCTGACCGGAAGTCGTCCTCGGGACTGGGATTGCATCCGAGGCCACGCAGCGCAATCCCGTAGCGCCAGAACTCCCGGCTCTTGTTGCCTTTGAGCGCCCAGAGCGCATACGCGCAGGACACGAGGTCACCGCCGTCCTTGACTTTCTTCTTGCGCTGTGACGAGCCGACCAGCGGGAGGGTTTCAAGCTCGGCCCAACTGTCGCGTGCCGCAAAGTAACGCCAGAACTCCTGAGTATTCCCGCCTTTGAGCGCGTAGATTCCCCCCTGAAACCAAGCACCAGCTCCGCCGTCCTTGGACTTCTTCTTTTTGCCCGCGGAGTTGTACAACGGCATGCCGGTAAGTTGCGCACCCCATCGGGCCGAGTCGCAGTCATAGCGCCAGAGCTCGTTGTACTTGGATTTGTGGGCATAGATGGTGTGACCGTTGTCGTACACCAAGAATGAGCCCTTGTCCCACTTCTGAACCGCACCCGGCGCCGGAAGCATCGTCTCCCAGCGGCCGGTCGTTGTGTTGAACCGGTGGAACTCGTTCTTGTAGCCTTTCAGCAGGTAGACATAGCCAGCATTGAGCTTCACGGAGACATAACCGAAATCCGCCCTCGGATTTCGGATTGTGTCCCCGAACCCGCAATCCTCGAATCCTTGGTTCCTTGATTCCTCGGTCGTGCCTTCGGGCACGAACACCATATCGGTTCCGCCTTTGACTTTCTTGCCGGTTGTGCCGAGCGGCACGTCCTCAAGTTGGGTCCAAGTCGAATCGGCAAGCGAGTAACGAAAGAACCCGAGCGTATTGTTGCCCTTCACTAGATAAACATTGTCGCCGCCATCGCTCGCGATACGGCAACCTTTGTCGCACGGCTTGCCTTCGCGGCCGGCCGGGACCGGTTGAAGCGTGGTCCATGAGTCGCGAACGTAGTCATAGAAATAGAACTCGCTGGTCTTGTTGCCCTTGGTAGCATAAACTCCCGAGGGCCCAACCGTCAGCGCGCCGCCGCCTTTTACGTCTCTGCCGCCGCCAATAGGCATCGAGTTGACTTCGCGCCAGCCGGGCGGCCAGGTTATGCCGCCGGGCGGCCGGACAAACAACGGCTGGTCGAGCGAATCGTCCTCGGGATGCTGGTCACCAGCCAACCGGTGCCAAGACTCTACATACCACCGCCCAAGTCGAGCCGGTCTGAGCGCGGTACTGAACACAGTCAGCGTTTCTGCTGCCGGGGCAAGCGTTACGTTCAAGGACTCAGAATACGCGACCGTATCCGCACCGTAGCCCATCATGAACCAAACCGGGAAATCGGCTGTCCGAGTTCCGTAGTTCCTGAGTCTGACTTGAGGCTGAACCAGAACGCCTGAGTCAACCGTGTCGGCCGGGGCGACGATTGCCACAAGACCGACGTCTGTGACATGGACCTCCACCGAGTCCCGTCGGAAATCGTTTGAGTCAGCCCGGTCCCGGTCAAGCAGGGTTGAGCAGACCACAGCCCACGTTCCCCGGCGTCGGAGCACCGGCGAATCGAAGTTAATCAGCACGCTGCTGCCCGAGCCGAGCGTTACTCGCTGAGTATCAGCATAGAAGTCGCCGATTGACATCCGGCAATCGAACGTCAGCCCGATGCTGCCCCGGTTGCTCACCCAGGCCTGGGGTGCGACCGTGGTACCCGAATCGAACTCACCGACCGGCGCCACGAGCAGACTGCACGCCACATCACGCCACGCCACCAGCACCGTATCCACCAGTCGGTCGTTCGCCGGCACCGTGTCACCGGCAAGGGCGACCGTGCACTTTACGGCCACAGCCCCGAGTGGCTGGGCGACCCACAACGAGAAGGTATCAACCGCCGAATCGCCCGGCGCCAGATTCACGTTCAGGAAACTGTCCCGCCAAACTGCGCCGATGGTCAGGTACGTCTGGAACGTCGCATTAGTGTTGCCGGTATTGGCCACAACCACGCGCGGCCGAATGGTATCGCCGAGATTGACCGTATCCGCCGGCGCGACAATGCGCCGCACCGACGCGTCCGGCCGCGGGTTGAACAGCCGGGCAAGAAACAGACTATACCAGTAGGTCAGGCCGGCACGCAGCGACTGGCCGGCAAGGTAGATGTTGTTCGAGTCGGTGGCGGCTACGCTTGTTCCATAGTCCTCAAGCCCGTCCGGGTGATTGTAGAAGTAGCTCCAGAGCGTGTCTTTGGTCGTACTGTTGGTCGCGTCATAGCAGAGTAGCATGACATCGTCCGACCCGACGCCGCTGCCGCCGCGGCGACCGGCAATATACACCTTGCCGGCATTGTAGCCGACGTCGTAGGCCCGGTCGTCACCGGGACTGTCGTAGACTGCCCCGCTTGCGCCCCAGCGCGTGGCCAGACTGGCCGACAGCTTCAGCGTATTGACCTGCTCCGAATTGTTGTTCTCAAGTAGGCCGGTCACATAGACGTTCTGCGGAGTCGAGTCGTCGAGTACGACCGAGAACGCGATGTCGTCGCCGTTCACCGAGGTGAAGTTCCGTGTCAGCGAGTTCATCAGCGTGCCCGAGCCGGAGTAGCGGGCAACTGTGTAATCCCAGTCACCGCGCGTGCCGGCGAGATTATCGTAGTACGTGAACCCGACGCAGTAGACGTCGCCGGTGTTGGCAACGGCGACGTCGAATGCCACATCGTCGTCGATCGTATCCGCAGTGCTGGGGTTGCGGAACGTCCGGGTCCAGACCGTGTCGCCCGTCGGCCGCAGCTTCATCGTCCACCAGTCCCGGGCCCGCTCCGAATGGCTGCCGAAACCGGTAACAACGATGTTTGAGTCGGGCGCCACAGCCATCGCGGTTGCGCAGTTCTCGAACTCGTCAAAGTCAAACTCCATGAACTCCGGATGCAAATCCCGCCCGTTCGCCCGTCGGCTTTCGCCCTTCGCCTTTCGCTCCACCCCCTGCCGCAGCCAGGCCATCGTATCCAGAAAGAAACTCCGGGTCCAGACCGTCTCGGCATCACTCGGCCTGATGCGCATGACGAGGAACGCACTCAGCCCGAGCCTAGTGTCGTTACGGGTACCGCAGATGTAGATGTCGCCTGTCTTGCCGACAGCGATGTCGGTGCCGACGTCGTCGCCGGTCCACCAGTAACTCTTGCGTACGGTTATCTGCCCGAACGTGTCGCCCAGCACCGGCACCTTGACCCACGACACGTCCTCACCGCGATTGTAGTTGTAGGTGAACCCGACGACGTACAGGTTGCCTGAATCATTGAGGACCATCGAGTGGGCCATGTCAACACCGCCGGACATGTACCCGCCGATTGCCACCGTGTCGAGCAGGACGCCGTTCCGGTTGTACATCGCCACCAACATATCGCTATTGCCGGTGTAGAGAACCTCACCGGCACCACAGACAAAGACATGATTGCGGGCGGTATCCACTAGAACTTTGGCGGCCTGGTTCCACTCACGGCGGACCGTGTCCGAGCCCTCGTAGTGCCGGACCCACATCGTGTCCACCCGCGCGGCCAATGCCAATGCCGGCAGCAAGAACAACATCCGGCACACGGCGCGCCGCGTCCGCCGTTCGCCGCTCTGCCTTCTGACTTCCGGCGTCCGGCGTCTGGCGTCCGGCGTCTGGCGTCCGGCTCCCGGCCTCTGCCCCACGCCCTACCTCGCGATCAGGACCTTGCGCGTCACCACGTCGGTCTTGGCGTCGGTCGTCAGCCAGAGCTTGACGACGTAGACGCCCGCGGCCAGCCCCTCGGCCCGAAGTGGCACAACGTGCTCGCCCCGCAGCTGTCGGCCGTCCCAGACGACTCGGCAGACGCGACCGGATACATCGTACACCGCCAGTCGGACATGACCGGGTGCCGGCAGCGAGTAGTGAAGCCAGCTCAGACGAACGACCGGGTTGGGCGCGGCGAACAAAGTGAGCCGGGCTAGATTCGCGGGCCGGGCCTGAGCACCGTCCCAGGTATCAGGCGGCGTCAGCGGGAAGTTGGCGTGGTAGCGGTAGAAATCACGGGTCTTATTGCCGCGGAATGCGTAGACTTTGCCCGCGCCGTAGCACAGGTCTCCGCCCGCGTAGGGCGCCCGCCCCAGCGGCGGCATCGGGAACAGGTCGTCGGTCTCGTGCCAGGAGTCGCCGGCCGCGTCGAAGAACCAGAACTCAATGAGCTTACCGCCCTTCATTGTCCAGGCGCGGCGGAACTGCGGGTCGAAGGCCATGCCCGCGCCCTTTTTCATCTTCTTCTTCTTGGACGAGAGCCGGCTGTTCCGTAAGTCCGGTCGCTTGGTCCACGAGTCAGAATACACGTTGTACGACCAGAACTCATAGGTCGAGCCCTTCATCAGGTAGATTGTGCTTAAGCCGTCAAAGGCGGCAACCGTACCATCCTTGAGCTTGCGGTTAGCCGGGCCGGCCGGTACGCTGGTTCGAGGCAACCAGGTGTCCCGCGCAACGTCGAATGTGTAGAACTCAAGCGTGCCCGCGCCTTTGGCGGCGTAGAGACGATTCTGCGGCGGCACATACACAAGGACCGCTCCGCCTTTCGCCTTCTTGTTCGACGCTCCGAACGGCATGTCGTCCATCTGCTTCCACGAGTCGGCGGCAACCGAGTAGCGCCAGAACTCAAGCGAGTTGTTGCCCTTGAGGGCGTAAACATGGCCGATTGTATCGCCGGCCAGACGACCTCCGGCCTTGACGCGCTTCTTGCTGCCCGACCGGCCGATCGCCGGGATTGACTCCTTGGCCTGCCAGGCGCCCCGAAGCGTGTTAAAAGCATAGAACTCAGTCGTGTTGTTGCCCTTGAACGCAAAGACCAGCGTGTCCGGAAAGAACCCAAGCGCACCGCCGTCCTTAATGTCCTTGTTCTTCGGGCCGGCCGGCAAAGACGCAAGCTGCTCCCAGACCGCCACGCCGGTCAACCGGCTGCGCACTGTGTCGTTCACCCGCTCCTTGTCCTGAGACAACATCGTGTAGCAGGCCATCGGGTGTGTGCCGAGAGCCCGCTCTTCAATCCGCAGACTGGTAAACCGGACCAGCACCGAGTCGAACGGCGGAATCGAGTCAACGTTCTCAGCGTCAGTGTACAGACTGCCGATGTCGAGCCGCACCGGGAACGAGCGTTCCATCATGCCGCCGTAGTTCCGCACCCAGGCACGCGGCGTCACGGTCGCCCCAAGACGAAAGGTGTCGGCCGGCATCGCAATCCGCACCACGCCGACGTCATTCTCAGTGTAGCGGACGGTCGCGGCCTGTTCGGGCTGGCTGCCCGAAGGCGTCTCATAGCCGGTGACATAGACGTCGCCCCGCTCGTCCAGCACCAGACCGTAAGGCGCATTGTCGGTGTCAAGCTGACCATTGGTCACGCTCCAGATGGTATCGCCCCAGGGCGAGAGCTTCAGCGTCCACCACTCAATGTCAAGGTTCGTGGTGTTCGACAGCCCAGTCAGATAGACGTTGCCGCTTCCGTCCACAGCCATACCGGTCAGGCTGTCGTCATCCCCCGCATTCACGTAGTTGAACCGCCGCCGCCAGCGAAGCGAAGGCATTGAATCCTGACTGAGACTGTATACCAGCATGTCCCAACCGTCGCCCTCGTCAACACAACCGCCGACATAAACATTGCCGAACGAGTCCACTCCGATATGAGACGCGGCCTCGGTCCCGGCACTGCCCCAGTCAAAGCTGTGCAGCCATTCCTGCGTGCCGTCGGGCGCATACTTGAGGGTGACCGCATTGACCCACTCACCCGCCTCGCCAGCCTTGCCGACCGCATAGCAGTTGCCGAAGGCGTCCGTGGTGAGGGTCACGACGACGTCATTCTCAATCAAAGGGTTGCCCGAGGACGTTCCGTCGTAAGTGCGGGTCCACAGCGTATCGCCGAGGCTGTCAAATCTCACCACCAACCAGTCGTAGGCGTTCTCGGTGGTGATGGTGATGTCCCCAGCCGCATACACTGAGCCGTCAGGACCCGGAGCAAGTGCCCAGAAATGGTCTCTTACGTGCGCCGGACCGTCAATTCTGAAGAACCACGTACTGTCGCCCGATGCGTTGTAGTGAATGGCAGTCGCATCCACCCAACCGGTCGTGGTTGTGCTGCTGCCTGCAGTAAAAGCCCCACCCCGCCCGTCCGGGAGAATACAGAGCGGAACGTCAAAGCCACCGTTGTCATATCGAGCGGCCCAGGCCAGTGTCCCGTCCGGCAGGTATTTCAGTGTGAGCCAATCCCAGTTTAAGCCCACGGCGGTGTAACAGGCGGCAAAGATGTTGCCCGAGTCGTCAACTGCCATTGCCCACACACGAGATGAATCGGCCATTGAGTCGCCCAGCCACCGTGTGGTCCACAGCGTATCACCGGTTCGCGTCGAGTACTTCAGCATTGCCAGGCTGCGCTTGCCGACGGCATCAGCGTAAGTCACGGCAACGACGACGGCGCTGTCCGGCGACAAAGCGATGCGCTTGCCGAAGCACGTCGTCCCGCCGGCGCTGTATTGCGATTTCCATACTTCAACTTGGGCATGAAGAGCTGAGGTCAGGGCCAGAAGCGCAAGACCCGAGATTAGGATTCTGGAGGACCGGTTAGCCAGCTTCATCAAGACCTCCTGTACTGGTTATGTTGATGAGAGTTCCTCTGTGTCGGACCGTAACCCAAGACGCAGCTAGCGGACGAGTCGCCCGACCGAGGGCGCGGGGTCCACCTCTGCCCTCTGATTATAGAACCTCCCTGAGATAAGTCAAGAGAACATCCCCGGTTCCGAAACTGAGCGACCCATCATTGAGCCACGCTCCGGAAAGAAGAGATTCTCCGCTACCCCAGAGTAACAAGGAACATGTAGTGACAGAGTGCCGGCTCAAACAAAACCTGTCGCCATTGCTCTGCACAAAGCGCAACACAAAGCTCGACGACTCGCAGAATGAACAAGACCCATAACCACCCTGACACTTGCTCGTACAAATGCTCAGCTAGCCACTCAGCGCAGTGCATCGCTCAACGCGCCAGCAGACACATCAAACATTACTTCAGATATTGCTCCAACTCAAACATCTGCAAATACTTGCGCAAACGCGTTGCTAATGGCCCGGCCAAAAACGCACGCGAACGCTCGCCGGAAAACGGTCCCCTATACGGCCCCTCCCCCATCCAGGTGTACGGACATCAGTCCCGGAATCGGCCATTCTGCGCCTTCGCTCCCCCCGCTGGGCCACTTGACCACTTGGCTGCTCCTTTTCGGCTCATCTCATCATTTCCCTTTACAGCCGGACAATCGTGTTCTACACTCCTAACCAATGTCCCAGCCGAACCAGACCCACCGCTCTGCGGTTGCTTTCGCCTTGTGCGTCGCAGCAGTGATTGCTGTCGGCCTGACCCTGCGCCTTGCCAATCTGGCCGACACGGCCGACTCACCGTTCTTCACAAGGCCGGTGATTGACGGCCAGGCTTACGACAAATGGGCCAAGGCAATACTTGCGAAGGAAGCACCAGTTGAGCCGTTCTACCAGGACCCACTCTACCCGTACTTCCTTGCCGGGGTCTACCGCCTGTTCGGCCACAACTACTCATCGGTCTACGCCATCCAATTGCTGCTCGGCATCGGCCTGCTCTTTCTAATCCTTGATACCACCCGACTGCTCTACGGCCGACGTGCCGCAATCGTGGCCATGCTCATTGCCGCGTTGTACAAGCCGTTCCTGTTCTACGAGGTCCAAATCGAGAAAACCGCGCTTGCGGTCTTCCTTGCCGGCCTGTTCGTTTGGCTCATGGTGCGTTCGCTGGATGGACGCTCGTTCTTCGTCTTTCGGACTTCGCACTTCCCGGACCTCCTCTGGCCGTTCGGAGCCGGTATCGCACTCGGGCTTGCGACTCTGACCCGGGCAAACCTGCTCCTCTTTGCTCCTCTGCTCATCATCGCACTTCTCTGCCGCCCAAATCCCGACACAACTCCGAAGCGCGTCGGACGCGCAAGTCTCCCCTCGGCCGTTCGTCCTTCTGGACCTTGGACTTCGCTTGCTGCCCTTGCCGGCCTCCTGCTCGTCATCGCGCCGGTCTCCATCCGCAACTCACTCCTCGCCCGCGAGTTTGTGCTCACCACGACACAAGCCGGCCAGAACTTCTATATCGGCAACAACCCGTACAACACGACCGGCCAGTACCAAGCACCGCCCTGGGTGCGGGCCAACCCATTGTTTGAGCAGACCGATTTCGCTGAGTACGCCCGCACCACCAGCGGCAAAGACCTTACCCATTCCGGCATCTCTCGCTTCTATGTGAACGCGGCCTTCGACTGGATTCGTACCCATCCGGCCGACTTCGCCCGTCTGCTCTGGCGCAAGACTGTGCTCTACTTCAATGACTTCGAGGTACCGGATAATCAGGACTTATACTTCTTCTCCCGCTATTCATGGGTTCTGCGTCTGCCCTTGGTGTCATTCGGCCTGGTCTTCGGACTTGGTCTGGCCGGCATGATACTCACCGGTTGGCGCACGCGCAGCCGACTCTCGCTCGTTGCGTTCTTCTTCGTCTACGCCATCGGGGTCATCGTGTTCTTCGTCTTCTCTCGCTACCGCATTCCTTCGTTGGTCGCGCTCGTGCCGTTCGCCGGAGCGATGTTTTCGTGGTGCTGGGACCAGATACGGAACGGCTCGATGCTCAAACGCCTGGGCCGAACCGCAGGCGGCTTGAGCCTGGCCGTGGTCACCCTTCTGGCCACCACCTACCCGGTTGAACGCGGCAAGGGCCGGTTGGTAACTGCCCAATCACTCGTCAACTTGGGCAGCCAGTACTACAACGAAGGTGACACGGCCCGTTCAATCGCAACGTTCCGCGAGGCGATCGATGTCCTGCCCGGCTACGCCCCGGCCTTACGCACTCTGGGCATCATTGAGTACTATCGGAACAACCTCGACAGCGCACTCGCCAATCTCTTCAACGCTATGCTCAGCGATTCGGCCGACCCGGTAACTCATCACTACATCGGCAAGACCTACGAACGCCGAGGTGACCTGAATGCCGCCCGCAGTAGCTATGCCAAAGCAGTCGGACTCGCGCCCGGCCGGGTCGAGTACCGGTTTTCTCTTGCGACCGTGCTTCAGCGTCAGAAGCTCTTCGACGAAGCTCTGGCGCAGTACGACACCATGGTTCAGGTTGCGCCGACCAACCCGCTTGTTCACCACAACCTCGCGGTCGCGTACTACAACCTCGGCCGTTACGACGAGGCTCGGGCCGAGCTCGAAACCGCACGCCGGCTTGGTGGCCCGGTCAACCCGCAGTTCGAGCGGGCAATCCACGAAGCCCGACCTTGACCGCACCATGGCCGAGCACTATCATCCTGCAACCGAGGAAACCTGATGCCTGACATGCCCCCAGTTGACACGCTCAACTTCCGCAAGTTCCAGACTCGAAACCCGATTGCCCGCTGGACGTTTGCCAATTTCTACAACAAGCTGTCCCAACTCATCAAGACCGTCTCTCCGCGCAACGTGCTCGATGCCGGCTGTGGCGAAGGCGAGACGCTCGAACGTCTGAGCAGCCTCCTGCCATCGGACGTCGTCGGGTTCGACCTGAACCCTGATTCGCTCGCTTATGCCGCCCAGCGTTTCCCTAAAGGAACATTCAGCGTTGAGGACATCCACCATCTGCCGTATACGGATGCAGCATTCGACCTCGTCATCTGCCTCGAGGTACTCGAACACCTCAAGGAGCCGGTTTCCGCGCTCAAGGAGCTGTTCCGTGTCACTCGCGCACACCTCATCGTGTCTGTTCCAAACGAACCGTGGTTCCAACTCGGCAACCTCGCCCGAGGCAAGTATCTCAGACGGTTCGGCGACCACCCGGAGCACATCCAACACTGGAATCGCCGCACACTCCGGACGATGCTCGAGCGGGTCGTGCCTGACGTAGCTGTCATCGGCGCATTCCCCTGGCTAATCGCCCACTGCCGGAAACCCGGCCGACCCTGACCTAGAGTAGTTCAGCAAACCCGTGCGCGGAGAGGCGAGAGTTAGTGTCCGGAGAGGAGATATTCGCCGAGCTTGGTGTAGCGCGGACCTTCTGGTCTGAGCTCGCTCTGGAACAGGACGAACCGGTCAACCAGAAACGTGTCGCTGTTGAACGCGACCCCGGTCAGGGTCGAAACGTCAGCCGGAACCCTTAGCCGGCCCAATGTCAGGTGGGGGCTGAACTTCCTGCCTTCAGGGACAAACCCGACCGATGCAAGCGCGGCAACTGTGGCTTGTTGCACCCGGCAGCATTCTTCCCGGCCCACCTCGATGCCGACCCAGATGACTCTGGCCCGCTTCGGACCCGGAAATGCTCCAAGACCAGAAAGTCCTGCCTCAAACCGGCCGAGTCTGGGGCTAACCGCAACGAGCGTGTGTTTCACCCTCTCGATGAAGTCCGGCTCTCTCTCATCGAGGAATGCCAGAGTGAGGTGCATCGCGTCCGGTTTGACCCAACGCACGCCCGGGAATCCGGAGAGCCCTCGAATCAGGTTACTCACCTCGGCCCGGACTGTTTCCGGAACCTCAACTGCTACAAATGACCGGATGAGCATGGTCAGAACTGCTCCAGTGTCCGGAGACAAAGTGCCAGGGCCGCACGCGCAGCCTGCTCCTTTACTCGTCGTCTTGTACCCTTGAACTGATACTTCTGCACAACCGCTTTCTCTCCGACAACCACCGCAACGTACACGAGCCCGACGGGCTTTTTCCGCGTGCCGCCTGCCGGCCCGGCAATCCCTGAGACCGCGACGGCGACATCGGCACCGAACCTGTTCGCTGCTCCATACGCCATCTGCACGACGGTCTGACTGCTGACCGCGCCCCAACGCCTCAAGGTGGCAGACTTCACCCCAAGCAGGGCGGTCTTCGAGTCGTTCGAATAGGCTACGACCCCGCCCAAGAAATAGTCTGAGCTTCCCGGCACGTCGGTCAATTGATCGGAAGCAAGTCCGCCGGTGCATGACTCGGCCAGCGCCATTGTCAGCCCCCGACAGGCAAGCAAACTTCCGAGTGTCTTCGCGATTCTCATCCACCGAACCTAAGAACCGGTAGCAGCACCAGCGCCAACCGGAGAACTAGGTTGGCACAGACGCCGGCCAGTACATCATCAACCATGATGCCCCAGCCGCCGGGCAGATTTTGGGCGCGGTCAATGAACGGCAGCTTGACAATGTCGAAGAACCGCCAGATGAAGAACCCGGCCGCGAGGCCCCAGAATGAGACCGGATTCAGCCAGAAGGTGACGAGCGTGCCTACGACCTCGTCAATCGTGACGCGACCCGGGTCTTTGCCCCAGACCCGTTCCAGGTCAGTCGCCACCGGCACGCCGACAAAGAAGACCGCAACCGCAACGAGCAGATGTGCGAGCGGCATCCGGGCAAGAAAGTATGTCGGCCCGAGCACGAAGAAACTCGTGACTGTGGCCGGCGCAATCGGGAAATAGCCGGTGAAGAAACCGGAGCCGACCAGCGCCTCGAGGAAGAAGCGGACCCGGCCTAGCGGCGGCGACGAGAGGGGAAAGCCGTCTCCCACTCAACCACCAAGTTAGCTACGACGAAAACCGACGAGTACGTTCCAACCACCGTGCCGACCGTCATCACGAATGCGAAGTCACGGATGCTGGCCGCCCCAAACACAAGCAAAGCAACCGTGACGAACAGCACGGTGAGCGAGGTAATAACCGTCCGGCTCAGAGTTTGGTTGATCGACAGGTTGACAACGTCAGCAAACGTCTCCTTGCGCATCTTCCTGATGCTCTCCCGGATTCGGTCCGACACGACAATCGAGTCGTTGACCGAGTAACCGATTACCGTCAGCAACGCAGCCAGCGTTGTCGTCGTCACTTCGCGATTGAACATCGCGATGACCCCGAGCGTGATAATCGCGTCGTGCAGCAGCGCCAGCGCCGCACCCACGCCGAACCGCAGGTCAAACCGGAAACTGACGTAGATGAGGATGCCGACCAAGCCGAGCGCCACCGCCAGCAGCACCTTTCCTTGAAGTTCCTTGGAGACCTGGGGCCCAACCATCTCCTCACGGACAATCTCGAAGCGGTTGTTGGGGAGCGAACGGGCGAGCTGCTCGCGGAATCGGGCATTGAACGACTCCCCGCCCTCGGTGCTTTTGACGCCGACACGAATCAGGAAATCACCCTTCTCATCCTGCTGAATCGTCGCACCGGCCGCGCCGAGTTCGGCGAGTACCGAACGCATCGCCTCAATCGAGACCCGCTCGTCGAAATGCACCTGAAGCAGCGCGCCGCCCGTAAAGTCCACTCCGTAATTGAATCCGCGCACCAGGATTGTGATGATGCTCGCCAGCAGGAGCACACCGGAAATACCAAAGAAGAGCCGACGCCGACTAGTGAAGTCAAAATGCGTTTCGGGAATGAGTCTCACTTATATCCTCAGCTTCCTGACCTGAAAACGTGACAGCCACCAGTCAAATACCCACCGGGTCACAAACACCGCGGTAATGACGTTGATGACCAGACCCGTAATCAGCGTTATCGCAAACCCGCGGATTGCCCCGGTGCCGACAAAATATAGGGCAATGGCAGTAATAATTGTGGTCGCGTTTGAGTCAACAATCGTCACCAGCGCCCGGGCATAGCCGGTGTCCACCGCGGCCAGATTGGTCTTGCCCGACCGCAGCTCCTCTCTAATTCGCTCAAAGACCAGCACGTTTGCGTCCACCGCCATGCCGATGGTGAGCGCAATGCCGGCGAGACCGGGCAAGGTCAGTGTTGCGCGCAGCCCGGCCAGCACTGCCAGCAGGAACAGGATGTTCAGGGTCAGGGCGATGTCCGCCAGTGCCCCGCCGACCGCGTAGTAGAGAATCATGAACACGACGACGGCCGCGGCCCCAATCAGGCTGGCAATGATGCCGCGCCTGATGGCATCCTTGCCCAGCGACGCGCCCACCGACCGCTCCTCGACGATGTTGACCGGCGCCGGCAGCGCGCCGGACCGAAGCACAATCGCCAAGTCCCGTGCATCATCCGGATTGACATCGTTGGTGGTAATCATCGCATTGCCGTCCGGAATCCGGTTCTGAATCACCGGCGCTGACTTGACAACGTTGTCGAGGACAATCGCCAGCCGTCGGCCGACGTTGCGGCCGGTCACTTGAGCGAAGACGGCCGCCTCCTTACGCCCCAGCTTGAGGCTGACAATCCAGGTATTGGCCAGCCCCGGCTCACTACCCTGATACGGGGCGGGCCGCGCGTCCTTGATTGCCGAGCCGAGCATCTCGGGCTCGGCCTTGAGCACGTAAAGTCGCCGGACGGTGCGCCCCTCGCGCCGCTCCGGCGGGCCGAGCAGGATTTCGTTGCCCTCAGGCCAGTAAGCCCGGGACCGCTCGTACAGAACCCGGAACTCGGGCATGTCCGACTCATCAACCCCGAAGTCGCTGCCGACCGTCTGGATGTAACTGAGGAAGCTCCCTTCCTCGGCCTCATCGCCCAGCACCTCCCGGGCAGAATCGCCCCCGACCCTAACGCTATCAGCAAGCCCGCCCGCGCTGTCCGAGCCGAGCGCGACGGCCTTTAGTCGGTCGTCCACTGTCTTCAGAACGTCGTAGGCTGCCCGTTCTTCCAACACAAGCTGAAACTTGAGTTGCGCGGTCTGGCCAATCAAACTCTTGGCCCGGTCCCGGTCAACGCCCGGCAACTGTATCAGTATCCGGTCCCGGCCGGCCTTCTGAATGACCGGCTCAAACACGCCGAATTGGTCAACCCGGTTGCGAATGACCTCAAGGGCGCGGTCGCCGGCATCCCGGGCGTCATCCGCCGAAAGCTTCGACTTGTCAACTTCTAATACCAGATGCATGCCGCCGACCAGGTCGAGCCCCAAATGCAGGGCACGCTTGTGGGCGCCGGTCTTACGATTGGCAAGTTCGCCCGACTTTACCTGAACCCGGGCACTGTCGGACCGGGTTTGGGCCAAGCTCAGCTCTTCCTGCAACGCCCGTTCCTGACCAGGCATCTCGAAATGGAGCTGGTAGGTCGGGTACAGCGCCCACAGTGCGAGGGCAACCAGCACGATAAGCGCTCCGAATTTCAGTCGCGCGTATTTCAAGAATAGACCTCCAGTATCCGCTTCATCTCACTCACCGCCTCACGCAACCCGACCATCACCGCCCGGGCCACGACCGCAAAGCCGATGCTATACCCGGCCGCAATCCGCGCTCGGGCGACCGGGACGACATTCCGATAGTCCAGCCCATGGCCGACGTGCACGCTCAGTCCGACAGCGCTCGCCGCGGCTGAGGCGCGGCACAGCTCGTCCAGCAATTGCGGCCGGCTGCGCCAACCTCGGCTGTACCGGTCGGTATTCAACTCAACTACGTCCGCGCCCAGCTCGGCTGCCTTACGGCACTGGGCCGGGTCCGGCTCGATAAACAAGCTGACCCGGACACCAGCCCGACGCAGTGCATCAATCGGCCGAACCAGCTTCATCCCGGTTCTTGTCAGGTCAATGCCACTTGTGGTCGTAACTTCGGCACGCACCTCAGGCACCAACGTCACCTGGTCCGGCTTCAACCTGCGGGCAATGCGCACCATCTCATCGGTTGCTGCCATCTCTACCGTCAACTCAGTCTTGACCGTCCGGCGCAACAGCTCCACGTCCCGGTCATTGATATGCCGGCGGTCCTGACGCAGATGGACGGTGATGCCGTCAGCTCCGCCGAGCTCAACCAACGCTGCAGCCTGAACCGGGTCGGGAAACGATTCGCGCCGCGCCTGTCTCAGCGTGGCGACATGGTCAATGTTGACGGAAAGACTGTGCACGGTGAGCGGGATTGTAGGCGATAATCTGACCGATGTCAAGGGAAGCCGAGTTGCGCCGCGTTACTCCGCGGCGATGACTGTCCCTCGGCTCTTCCGGGAGCCGAAGGCCCTTCGCCTCGCTCATGGTGACAGAAGGCGAAGGCGCAGAACGAACGATCGAGAAGAGCAGAAGCCTAGGGCCAAAACGGCGGACGGCGGTGAGCGGAAGGCGAAGGGTTCAGGACGGGAAGATTTTTCGCTACACTCAGAATGACTAACGCCGCGTCATCCGGTCGAACTCAAGCACCTTGATGACGACGTTGCCGACCACGCCAAGGACTTCCGCCTGCTTGCTCAGCTCGCCCTCAGCCAGCTTCAGATGCACCGCCGAGGCTGGGAACTCACCAAAGGTCGCATCCACCGGCACCCACCGGCCGAGCCAGACCTCGTTCCAGGCGTGGTAGTAGAACGCACCGTCCATGTACACCAACCCGACTGCAACCTTGGCCGGAACCCCAGCCGCGCGCGCCAGCGCACCAAACAGAACTGCGTGTTCATTGCAGTCACCTTTCATGGTCTTGAGCACGTCGAGCGCAGTCGGGAAGCTTGCGGTTGCCTGTTTCTCGACAACGGTAAAGACCCACGACACTAGCTTGCGTGCCACCGCGACCGCATCGGTCTCTCGACCAACAACCTCAGCCGCCTTGGCCCTGAGCACAGCATCATCACACGGCATTGAGACACTGGGTTTGAGGAATTCAGTTTGCTCCTTGACCGGGAGTCTCACCGCCGAGTCAGGCGGAGGCACAACCAGAATCTCCAAGACCAATGGGCCCTCGGAAAGAAGTCTCTGCCCCGGCCCGGTAAGGTCGTATTCTTTCGGGTCAATCCCCGCAACCTCAATCTTGAGCCGGCTCACCGTCCCGGGTTCAGCGATGACCGTATCCACCCGCACCCGAAACATCGTCAGCACATCCACCCGGGCCGCGCCGGTCGTGTCGGAAAGAAGCGTCTTCGGGTCAACTCGTTCCGACCGCATGTTGGGCGGGGAGCTCTCGACCACCACCATGCCGTCGTCGTCAATCCAACTCGTGACCTCAAGCCGCGCCATCTTTGTCACCACTTTGGTGCAGTCGTACTCCCGGCCGGCAACCGTCTTCTTCTCTCGTCCCATCACTCGCACTTCGGCCGGCACAACATCAAGCACCGCGGCATCGAAGACCGGCACGCGATAGACTGAGTCAGTGGCTAACTTGCGGTCATGCACCAACCGCCCGAGCGCGGCCACCGGGAAGACCTGTCGCTCGACTTTGACGGTTCTCGGGCTGCCGCCTGCTGGAACGATACGCAGCTCGTTGCCCGTAACAAGTCCCGTGACCTTGAACGACCGCTCCTCGGACCCGAAGTTGAACTCGAAATCACGCAGGGCAAGGTCCGGGCCGGTGTTGGTCTCGGAACTGGATGTCACCCGTTGAGTCCTGCCGGCCATCGCCAGCGTCATCCGCACCGAACTCTGAAACCGGAACCCATCCGCCAATCGGTCCATCCGATACACCGAGTAGCCGACTTGCCGGTCTCCTATGTAGTTGGCAAGCCAGACCTCGGCCCCATGCTTGCGGGCCGGTCGGGGAGCTCGGGCTCCGCAACCGACGACGGCAATCGCCAAGACAAGTGTTGAGCAAAGCAACAGCGTCTTCATGAGTATCAGACTAACCCGCCGTGCTACCTTGTCAACTTCCGCCTTTGCCGGCTTGACTTGCTGACCGCGCGCGCTACAATTCCCGCCAATTGATGTTCACTTTTCGCGGCGGGGTCCACCCCCGAGAGCACAAAGAAGCAACCGAGCATAGGCCGATTGAGACACTTCCTCTTCCCGCGCGGGTCTATGTCCCGATGTCGCAACACACCGGAGCACCATCCCAGCCGGTGGTCAAGAAGGGCGACTTGGTCAAGACCGGTACCATCATCGGCGAGCCGGCCGGCCGCATCTCGGTTCCGACCCACGCCCCGGTCTCAGGCACGGTCGCCGACGTTGCCGACCTACCCCATCCTTTGACCGGCAGGCGCGGGCCGACCGTAGTGATCGACTCGGACGGAAAGGACGAACTCGACCCGAGCATCGCCGAGCGTGATTACTCCGACTTCACCCGTGAGCAGACAATCGCGGCCATCAAAACGGCGGGCATCGTCGGACTGGGTGGTGCGGCTTTCCCGACTTTTTTCAAACTCTCCCCTCCTCCGGACAAGCCGATTGACACTCTGATTGTCAACGGCTGCGAGTGCGAGCCCTACCTCACTGCCGACCACCGGGTAATGCTTGAGCAGACGACCGAGGTCATCGAGGGAACCGCGATTATCGCCCGCGCCCTTGGGGTGAAGAACGTCATCATCGCCGTCGAGGACAACAAGCCGGATGCGATTCAGGCTTTGACCGCGGCCGCCGGTACCACGGGCATCGTCGTGCGCCGCCTCAAGACCAAGTATCCTCAGGGTGCCGAGAAGCAGCTCATCAAGGCCTGCCTCAAACGCGAGGTGCCCTCAGGCGGCCTGCCGCTCGATGTTGGGTGCGTAGTCCAGAACGTCGGCACCGCAGTCGCAGTTCGAGAGGCACTTAAGTTCAACCGGCCGCTGTACGAACGTGTGACAACCGTGACCGGCCCGGGCGTGGCGAATCCGAAGAACCTGCGCGTCCGCATCGGCACGCCGGTAAGGAACCTGATTGAGTTCTGCGGCGGGTATTCAGGTGACACCGGCAAGCTCATAATGGGCGGGCCGATGATGGGCATCGCCGTGCCGTCGGACGAAGTCTGGGTGCTCAAGGGCACATCGGGCGTGCTCGTGCTCGACCGCAAGGCCACGGTCTTTGACGAACACGACTGCATCAGGTGTGGCCGCTGCATCTATGCCTGCCCGATGGGCCTGGCACCTCAACGCCTTGCCAATCTCATCAAGCGCCGGCGCTTCGAGGAAGCAAAGCGAGAACACGTAACCGATTGTATCGAGTGCGGGTGCTGTGCCTGGGTCTGCCCGGCCAGGATTCGGCTTGTGCACCGGTTCAAGTACGCTAAGTCAGAGCTGGCGGGAATGAAGGCCAAGTGAACACCGCGCCAACTGAGACTCCGGCCGGAGACCGTCGGCTGATTGTCGCTGCTTCGCCCCACGTCCGCTCGCCGGTTACCGTCAAGATGATAATGTGGGCTGTGGTCATCGCCCTGCTGCCGGCGCTCGGCGGTTCGGTCTACTTCTTCGGCTGCGCAGCGCTCTGGCTCGTGGTACTCAGTGTCGTCTCGGCTGTGGTCTTTGACACTCTGACCCAACTGGCGTTTGGCCGTAAGCTCACGCCGACCGATGGCAGCGCAGTCATCACCGGCCTGCTGCTGGCGTACAACCTGCCGCCCGGTGTGCCGTGGTGGGTCCCAGTCATCGGCGCGGCCTTCGCCATGGTCGTAGTCAAGCAGTTCTTCGGCGGTCTGGGGCATAACTTCGTGAACCCGGCCCTGGCCGCGCGTGCCTTCCTTGTCGTATCATGGCCAACACACATGACCTCGATGTGGCTTGCGCCTCGGGGCGGCTCGCTCTCCGGACTCGACACAGTTTCGCAGGCAACACCTCTCGCCCTTGTTCGCCGGGCTGGTGAGTACGTCCCGGCCGACTCATTGTCATCGGTCATCGGACAGGCCAACTCCCTACCCATGCTGCAGAAACTCTTCTTCGGCGATGTCGGCGGATGTCTGGGCGAGACATCAGCACTGCTGCTGCTCATCGGCGCTGCCCTGCTCATCGCCATCCGGGTGATTGACTGGCGCATCCCGGCCGCGTACCTTGGCACAGTCATCGTCCTCGCGCTCGTACTACCCGGAAACCCGATGTCGCCCTGGTTTCATCTGCTCTCCGGCGGCGTCATCCTCGGTGCGTTCTTCATGGCCACCGACTACGTCACCTCACCGGTCACCGCCAAAGGACGGGTTATCTTCGGCATCGGCTGTGGCATCATCACCATGCTCATCCGGCTCTACGGCGGCTATCCGGAGGGTTGCTCGTTCTCAATTCTGCTGATGAACGTCGCCACTCCGCTGATTGACCGGATGACTCGGCCCAGGTTGTTTGGTACTGTGTCCCCCAGGAGAAAATGATGGTCCAAAGCAAAGCTTGGATGATTGTCTCGCTGGTGCTGACCTGTCTTGTTGCCGCCTTTGCCCTTTCCCAAGTCTACGCCGTCACCAAACCGAGAATCGAAGGCCAAGCGGCTGCGGCGTTGCAGGCATCGCTCGCCGAGGTCCTGCCTGCTGCAACGACTTTCACCGAACTTGAACACGGCAAGGTCTGGTCCGGCAACAACGGCTCCGGCATCCGGGTAGGTATCGTGTTCAAGACCCAGCCGCGCGGCTACGGCGGCCCAATCACCGTTGTCGTCGGACTGGACACATCTGGTATTGTCACCGGCGTCGGTATCGGTGCAGACATGAAAGAGACTCCCGGGCTGGGACTCAAGGCACACGAAAGCTGGTTCCGCGACCAGTTCAGGGGCAAAACCGCTGACCAGCTTCGACTGAAACGCGACAACGGCGCGATTGATGCCATCTCTGCGGCGACGATTACATCCCGGGCCGTCACCGACGGAATCCGGCAGGGCATCGAGCAGCACCTTCACTATCTGACACCATGAACACTAATTCCTCCCGCTGGCAGTACTTCGTCTCTGGTATCATCAAGGAGAATCCGGTCCTCATCCTGATGATCGGTCTCTGCCCCACGCTGGCCACGAGCGTCTCGGCCCGCGACGCTTTGGGCATGGCCGCGGCCGCCTCGTTTGTACTCATCGGCTCCAACGTCGTTGTCTCGGCTATCCGCAAGGTCGTGCCCGCGTCGGTGCGCATCCCGATATTCATCATCGTCATCTCGACCTTTGTGACGATAATTGATTATGTCCTTCAAGCCTATCAGCCGGCCCTGTACCGCGTGCTCGGCGTGTTCGTGCCGCTCATCGTCGTCAACTGCATCATCCTCGGCCGGGCCGAGGCTTTCGCCTACGGCCACGGCGTGTTCGACTCGTTGCTCGACGCCCTGGGCAAGTCGGTCGGCTACGCGCTGGTGATGCTCGTTATGGGCAGCCTGCGTGAAATCTTCGCCGCGGGCACCTGGTTCGGCCAGGCAGTAACGCCGACCTGGTTCCGCGCCTCGCCCATGCTCTTCATGATCTTCCCGCCCGGTGCGTTCTTTCTCATCGGCATTCTCAAAGCACTGGTCACCCGTATGACCACCAAAGCATAGGAGGCAGCGATGAACCCGGCCAAAATCCTCGTCGGTGCGTTCCTTGTCAACAACATCATCCTGATGCGCTTCATCGGCCTCTGTCCTTTTTTCGGGGTATCCAACACGGTCAGCACCTCAGTCGGCATGAGCGCCGCAGTCCTGTTCGTTATGCTCCTTGCTTCCTGGGTCTCCTGGGTCCTGTACCACGTCCTGCTTTTGCCTTTCGACTTGGTGTTCCTGCGTACCGCGGTCTTCATCCTGGTCATTGCCGGCCTTGTCCAGTTCGTCGAAATGGTGCTCAAGAAGTACGTCCGCAACCTCTACTCGGCGCTCGGCATCTACCTGCCTTTGATTACGACGAACTGCGCCATCCTCGGCGTCACCTTCCTGAACGTGGACTACCAGTTCGACCTGCTCCGGTCAACCCTGTTCGCGCTCGGCACAGCACTCGGGTTTGCTCTGGCAATAGTTCTGTTCGCTGCCATCCGAGAGCGGCTCGAAGATTCTCCCATCTCACCCTCGTTCAAGGGCTACCCGATTGCTTTTGTCGGTGCGTCGCTGGTATCGCTGGCATTCCTCGGGTTCACCTCGCTCTTCGGAATCTCCCTCTAGCTGATGGACTGGCTACTCGTCGTCAAGGCCGCCGTGGCACTAGGCGGTCTGGGGCTGGTGATCGCGGTCGTGCTTGTCATCGCCAGCATCAAACTTGCGGTCAAGGTTGACGAACGCGAAGCCTCCATCCGGGCGGTATTGCCCGGGGCCAACTGCGGCGCCTGCGGCTTTCCCGGTTGCGACGGCTATGCGGCCGCGGTCGCCGCCGGCACGGCTCCGCCCAACTCCTGCTCGGTTGGCGGCGCCAGCGTTGCCCGCGCCATCGGTGAAATCACCGGCCAGGATGCCGGTGTGGTTGAATCCAAAGTCGCAGTCCTAATCTGCCGTGGCGGAAAGGACGTTGCGCCGCACCGATTCCAGTACAAAGGTGCGGCCGACTGCCGAGAAGCAGCACTGCTCTTGGGCGGACCCAAGGCTTGCCCCTACGGCTGCGTCGGGCTCGGCCACTGCGTCACGGTCTGCCCGGTTACGGCCATCCGGATGGGCGACCAAAGCCTGCCCGTGATTGACGAGAAGAAATGTATCGGCTGCGGCAAGTGCGTCAAAGAGTGCCCCAAGGCCACGCTCATGCTTCTGCCCCGTACTAAGCTCGTCTATCTTGCCTGCGTTTCTCACGACAAAGGCAAGGCGGTCAAAGACGTCTGCCGAGTCGGCTGCATCGCCTGCGGCCTTTGTGTCAAAAGCTGCCCGGTCGGCGCACTCACTATCGTCAACAACCTGCCGGTGATGGACTTCGACAAATGCATTGACTGCGGCATCTGCGTCCACAAGTGCCCGACCAAGTCTTTCATTGACCGTGCGCCGGGCCGGCCCAAGGCGACCATCAACCCAAACTGCACCGGGTGCGGCGACTGCATCAAAGTCTGCAAGTTCAAGGCAATTGAGGGTGAACCAGGCAAACAGCACCGAGTCATCGCCGAGCGGTGCATCGGCTGCGGCGAATGCCGCAAAGTCTGCAAGGCCAATGCCATTCAGATGGTCGGCGCCCTCGGCCACGCGGCCCGGGTGGCATAGTCAGCTTCTGCTCGCACCGGACGCGCGAGGGAAACCGCAGAAAGCAGGTATCGAAAGTCATAACGTCCCGAGTGGAGACTTTGACTCCTGAGTGGCGGGTCTCTATCATTACGTTCCATGACTCAGAATAGCAACGCAGGCCGCGTCGGTATCAGGCGCGAAGAGAAGAACATCTGGGAACGACGCTGCCCGCTTATCCCGGAGCAGGTCGGCCAGCTCATCGGCGAGCATGGTCTTCAGTTCACGGTTCAGCATTCCGACATTCGGGTCTTCGTTGACGATGAGTTCCGCGAGGTCGGTGCGCGTGTCAGCGACGACCTCTCCGACTGCGAGCTGGTCCTGGGGGTAAAAGAGGTGCCGGTTGACGCGTTTCAGACCGAACAGACCTATGCTTTCTTCGCTCATGTCATCAAGGGCCAACCACACAACATGCCTATGCTTGCCCGGATGATGGCGCTCGGATGCTCGCTTGTGGATTACGAGAAGATAACCGACGACTCGGGCCGCCGACTCGTCTTCTTCGGGCGGTTTGCCGGCATCGCCGGCATGGTTGACACGCTGGCCGGCCTAGGGCTGAGGTTGAATCAGCTCGGGCTCACCACCCCCTTCGCCCGTGTCCGCCTCGCCCGTGAGTATGGCCGGGTCGAGCTGGCCAAGGCCGCGGTCGCCGATGTCGGCCGCGACATCGTCGAGCAGGGGTTGCCCGAACCACTCTGCCCCTTGGTTATCGGCGTCACCGGCTACGGCCACGTCGCCAAAGGTGCGTGGGAGATTCTCGATGCCCTGAACGCCACCGAGGTCGAGCCGGTAGACCTGCCTGCACTAGCCGCAACCGGCGACCGACATGCGGTCTATCGTGTGATGTTCCGCGAAGAGCACATGGTCGAACCGGTTCGACTGGGCCATCGGTTCGACCTAAAGGAGTACTTCTCCCGCCCCGAGCTCTACCGCTCCAAATTCGAGGAGCATCTCCCCTATCTGACCGCGCTCGCCAACTGCATCTACTGGGACAGCCGGTACCCGCGACTCGTCACCCGAGCCTGGCTCAGAGAGGCATTTGCCGCCCAGCCCCGACTGACAATCATCGGCGACATCTCATGCGACATTGAAGGTTCAATCGAAGCAACGGTCAAAGCAACCGACCCGGGCCAGCCGTTCTTCACCTTTGACCCGGGCTCAGGGCAAATGTGCGCTGGTGTCGACGGCTCAGGAATCGTCATCATGGCCGTGGATAACCTGCCATGCGAGCTGCCGTTTGACTCCTCGCGCGAGTTCGGCGCTGCGCTTATGCCGTTTGTGCCTGCTCTAGCACGGGCTGATTTCGCCCAACCTCTTGACCGGCTCAATCTGCCCGGACCGGTCCGCCGAGCCCTGATACTCCACCAAGGCCGATTGACACCGGAATATGCCTATCTCGAACGATTCCTGAAAGGAACCTGACTGTGAAAACAACACTCGTGCTCGGGGCCGGGCTTGTTTCCCGGCCCATGGTCCAATACCTGATGAACTTCCCGGAGTTTGAGGTCTGGGTCGCAACCCGGACCGTCGCCAAAGCCCTCGAGATTATCGGCGACCACCCGCGCGGCCGTGCCATATCGCTCCTCGTGGACGACGATTCGGCACTCGACAAACTGGTGGCCCAAACTGACCTGGTCGTCAGCCTACTCCCCTACACCTACCACGTCAAAGTCGCCCACCTCTGCCTAAAGCACCACAGACCGCTTGTCACCACCTCCTATGTCAGCGACGCGATGCGTAGTCTAGACAAGGATGCCCGCTCGACCGGCGTTCTACTGCTCAACGAAATCGGGCTCGACCCCGGCATTGACCACATGTCGGCAATGCGAATTATCCATTCGGTACAACGGACCGGCAGCCGGGTCACGAGCTTTGAGTCGTACTGCGGTGGTCTGCCCGCGCCTGAGGCAAACAACAACCCGCTCGGCTACAAGTTCTCGTGGAGTCCCAAAGGAGTCGTCATGGCCGGTCGCAACGATGCTCGGTACCTGAAAGACGGCGAGGAGGTATTTGTACCCGGAGCTGAGCTGTTCGGCCACCGCTGGCCGCTTAAGGTCGCTGATGGGTATGAGTTCGAGGCTTACCCTAACCGCAACTCCCTGCCTTACATCGAGCTCTATGGGCTCACTGGTATCCGCACGATGCTTCGCGGTACGCTGCGCAACTTCGGCTGGTGCGAAACCATGAAGGCGATTGCCGACCTCGGCATCCTCAAAGACGACTCCGTCCTTACCGGTCTTGCCGACACGACCTATGCCCAATGGTTCGGCGGCTATGTCGGTTCGGGTCATTTCCCGACTCTTCGCGACGCGGCTGCGGCCCGGCTCGGACTGCCCAAAGACCACCCAGTACTCGACCGGCTTGCCTGGCTCGGCCTGTTTGACAAACGGCCGATTGGCATTGACCAGGGCTCGAACCTCGACATCCTAGCCCGTGCCATGCTGGAGAAGATGGCCTACAAGCCAGGCGAGCGTGACATGATTGTCCTTCATCACGAGTTCATCGCTGAGCACCCAGACCGGCCCACGCAGAAGCTCTTCTCCACGCTCATAGACTTCGGTATCCCCAATGGCGACTCGGCCATGGCCCGAACCGTCAGCCTGCCCGCCGCGATTGCGGTTCGCCTGATTCTTGAGGACAGAATCAGGCTCACCGGAGTTCACATCCCGGTCCTGCCCGAGCTATACGAGCCGGTCCTAGCCGAGCTTGCCCAGCTCGGAATTGAGTGCCGGGAGAGAATCGAGCCGGTCTCCCCAAAGGCATGACCAAAGCCCGTCTCTTGACTCTCGGTTAGGGCTTTCAGTACAAAGGGAGGCCGGGGCGCGGCGCCCCGGCCTCTTTGATTGCTGCTTTCAGTCGAGCACGAGGAACCTACTTACGACATCGCGGTCCGGCAGTGATACCTTAAGGAAGTAGATGCCCTGTGCCAGCAAACCGGGCTGCCACCAAATCCGCCCGGCCCCAGGTCTGACGACGAAACGCTCGGCCGCGACCTGCCGACCGGTCGCATCGTACGCAGTCAGAACCAGCGACCCATCCTGACGCGAGAAGTAGTTGACGAAAGTGCCGCCCCGGAACGGATTGGGCGACAGGAACAGCGGCCGTTCCGCGGTCGCGGCTCTCGCGGCCTCAGGTTCCGTGATCGCCAGCAAGTTGGCATTGTACCAACTCTGAGCACTCTCGGCCGCGGCAGCAAAGCCGCTCTGTGTCGTCGCTCCGACTACGGCAAAGGAGACCCGCTGCGTGCCGCCGACCGGTAGGTCAAACGGCCCGGCCGACGCAACCACCGACCAGTCATAGGCCCGGTTCGAGCTACGCAAGCCGATGGTGCCGGCGAGCATCCGGTACTTCTGATTATCGGTCACGCATGAATCCGGATAGACCCAGACCGCATGGTCAATCGCCGCAAGGTTGGCAAAACTCGCCGGGTCGAGGATAACCACACCCGCGGTTGGGTTTTCGCCCGACTGTTGCTTCATCCACACCCAGCGTTTCACCGTGTCGGTCCCAGCCACGTTGGTGGTCGGCGAAGTTCCGATGTCAAAGTCGCAGTGATAGCCGACATACAGACCGCTGATGCTCTGTGTACCCTGATTCGTGAAATCGTAGGTCACGATGGCGAAATCGTCGTAATTCGGGTTGGCCAGCATGTACCAGTTCGCTTCAACGGCCAACCCCTTGGGCGAAGGATGGCCCGCGTCGGTCATCGTGTTACGCCAGCGCTCGTCCGCCGGATAAGGCGGCAGCACAATCCGGAAACTGTCGGCCATGCGCCAGTCGTGGTTTGTACCCGAATTGGCCGGCTGCGAGAAGAAATGGTCAACAAGATAGCTGGCTGAGTTGCCTGCCTCAACTGAACCGTAGAACAGGCAACTCGTTGCCGCCTTAGGCACCCGGAACCCATTGCCTAGGTCCAGAGCCGGCGGCTCATCGTATCCGAGCGAGCCGATGGCGCACACCGACAAAGCCACCGCTCCGGTGTCGAGGTCGAACACGAACTGACCGGGAATCGGCGGCGCTCCAACCTGGAGGTTGAACGTGAACATCCAGTCGTGGGCGTAGTTGTCGGAATGAACCCGAAGTGTGCAAGTGACAATCGTGCCGCCCGGAATCCCAGAACCGGCCGAGGCCATGAACGGGTCGGTCCGGTTGGTCCGGTTCGAGTCGCGAGGCACCGCGCCGAAGTTTGAGGTTGAGTCGGTAATGGTGAACTGCGGATGGGACGACTTCAGCCGCGCGGTCACGTTCTCGGCTGCAGCATTGCCGTTATTGCGCAGAGTCACGTAGATTTTGCCCGTTTCGCCCGGGTCGAACCGGCCGTTGTTGTTACCGGTAGAATCAATCACCTGATTGGAGACGTAGATAATGTTCGGCTGGGGCTGACCGCCGCCGCCGACCATCACGGTCCTTGTCATTGGCACAATCGGCGTGTGGGGCACGCCCGGAACCGAGGAGCGTGCATGCCCCTCAGACACGGTCACCGACATCAAGCCCGGTGTACCGGCACTGACTGCCAGCGTTGCCATCCCTGAAGCGTTGGTCCGCTCTGCCACGTAGACATCGGGTGATTTCCAGGCACAGACCAGCGCACCCTCGACCGGCTGGCCTCCGGCCTGAACCGTGACATTCAGGTTGTAAGGGCCGGTCGGTATCGAAT
>FWPV01000882.1_pt1 | contig 89238 bp, 90 predicted proteins | sample 2228371 | NCBI WGS metagenome assembly FWPV01 (sample SAMEA103939776, study PRJEB20133) | metagenome
GCTGCGATTGTTGATTTTGTCCCGGATTATCTGCCTAATCTTTCGATCTGTTAGCTTTACCGCTTTATTGCGCTTCCCCATGCACTCAGGAAGACTATATAAAGCCAAAGATTTCGGGACTATACAATTCGCGAGAGCACCAGAAAACAATAAAAAGGGGGAATTACCACAATCTTTGATCCCGCAGGTAAGAGAGATGTCAAAGGTAATATCCTTCGATATGGATGGGACTTTGGTAAGCCCGAGGTACGTGGACAAGGTATGGATGGAAGGGGTCCCATCACTGTATGCCAAACGGCATGGTGTAGATCCGGAAGCCGCAAAGGAGATAGTAATAGGAGAATATCTCAAGATCGGCAGCGACAGGCTTGAATGGTACGACCTCAAGTACTGGCTGGAGAGGTTCGATCTGAATATCGACAAGTACGAGCTTCTTGAAATGTACAGATCCGAGATCGAGATTTACCCGGAGGTCGAAACGGTCCTCGATTCTCTGAGGGATGCTGGCTATCAGCTCATCGTCACATCGAATGCCGCAAGGGAGTTCATAGAGATGGAGCTCGACGGGCTTATGGATAGATTCAGCAAGATCTTCTCGGTTACCACAGATTTCCGGGATGTCAAGAAATCACCTCGTTCTTACATCCTGGTCTGCAGAGCACTTGGGAGAAGGCCTTTAGAGGTCCTCCACATCGGAGATCATTACATCTACGACTACGAAGCGCCGATAGAGGCGGGCCTAGACGCCTTATTCCTCGACAGAAAAGGAAACCGAAGAGGCCCTGAGGTCGTCGGCGACCTGCATGAAGCGGCCGACAGGATATCAAACTGCATCTGAGGTTGCATGAAAAGAGATAGCGGGCTTATTCTTGCTCTTGATATCGCATCGAGGGAGAGGGCATACAGCATCGCATCGAATACGAGGGATATCTTCGATGCGGTCAAGATCGGCTATCCGCTGATGCTCTCCGCTGGCCTTTCGATAATAAAAGAGATCTCTGCTCTAGCACCTGTTATTGCGGATCTCAAGATAGCCGATATACCCAATACAAACAAGCTGATCTGCGAACATCTCTTTGAGGCTGGCGCGAATGGCGTAATAGCACATGCATTTACAGGAAGCGACAGCCTGGAGGCATGCTTGAAGGTAGCAAGAGCTTGGAAAGGCGAGCTGTATGCGGTGACAGAGATGAGCCATCCGGGGGCTGTGGAGTTCATGGCCCCGAACGCGGAGAGGATGGCGAGACTCGCTCTGGCTCTCGGCGTCTCCGGAATAGTGGCGCCTGCAACCAGACCCGAGCGGATAAAGACGCTGCGAAAAATCGTAGGCGATATGAAGATCCTATCGCCTGGTGTTGGCGCACAGGGCGGCTCTCTGAGAGATGCATTTGAGGCAGGCGCAGATTATGTTATCGTGGGGCGATCAGTATATGAGAGCAGAGATCCGAGAGCAGCTGCCGAAGCTCTGCTGGATCTCAGATAGCTTGCTTGACGGGAAGCGTGAAGCAGACCGTGCATCCCTTTCCAAGCTCGGATTCGATCCAGATCTTCCCACCATGAACTTCCACGATCTTCTTCGCTATAGCCAGGCCGGCGCCGGTTCCCGGTGATCTGCTATCGATCTTGTAGAAGAGCTCGAAGACCTTCTCGTGATATGCGGGATCTATGCCTATTCCGTTGTCCCTGACGAAGAAGACCGGCGCATCCCGAGATCCCCGCCACCCTATCTCTATACGCGGCTTATCTCTATCTTTTGCATACTTGATGCTGTTTTCTATCAGATTCGTCAGAAGCTCTTCTACACGCATCCTGTCGACGTGCACAACAGGCATATCATCAGCAACAACCACCTCGAAACCGGTGAGCTTCCTCTTCAGCTCCGACAACACATCTTTGACCATATCGGAGAAGCAGACATCCTCCGGCGGATTGATCACCCTTCCGATCCTGCTCAGCTCAAGCGTATTCGTGAGGAGCTTATCCATTTTGAGAACCGAGCTCTCTATGAACCTTATATCGCTCTCCACTTTGTCATACCGTCCCGCCTTGAGATCCTCTCTCAGATAGCCGAGAAAACCCTGGATCGATATCAAAGGCGACCTCAAGTCATGAGATACCGTATAAACGAAACTCTCCATCTCAGAGCTCTTCCGCTCCAGCGCCTCGGTTCTCTCCTTCACGATCCTCTCAAGCTCTTCGTTGTATCTGCGGAGCTCATCCTCCATTCGTTTTCTCTCTGATATTTCTATGAAGGATAAAATACAACCTTCGATCTCCCCTCCTACCCCATTCAGAGGAGCTGCGTTGCAGAGGAAATAAACCGGAACGCCACCGATGATCAAGCACTCCTCACGACCGCTTGTGGCGACTCCTCTGAGGGCTCTCGAGATCGAGAGATCCCGCTCTGGGATCTCTGTGCCATCGGGTTCGTAGAATTCAACCGTTAAAATATCGCCAGGGCTCGTCTTCAACAAGCCCCTCGCTATATCGTTACAGAAAAGCACCCTTTTCTCCTTATCCAAGACCAGAATTCCGCATTGTACCTGGGATAGTATGCTCTCCAATAGATTTTTGCTCTTGAGAGTCTCCTCCTCAGCGGCGCGCCTGGTCTCTCTTTCTTCCTGCAGACATGCTATATAAGAAGCCGTTTCACTGAGAGCCAGCCTCTCGCGCAGAAGCATCAGTCCTATTATGCCGGCTATCGCTGCTATCAGAAATTCATGAGAGACTATCTCCTCGTATTCCTCAGTAAGTATCAGAACAACAGCGATGCCGAGAGAGATGACGGGCAGATAACGCGAGAGGGCTTTCATCCGTGGTGCTCGTCTTGATGGCGAAGCAAGCCATGTGATTGGAGAGATGCTCAAGATCATGTAGCTGATAAGCCAACCTGTGTCAAGCAGGCTGCCTGAGACGTACGTATCCGTTGCGCTCTGATAGAAAAATCCAATGTCTGTGAGTATCATTACTCCCATTCCCATGGCGAGAAAGACGGCGGGCCAATCCTCCGGTGCTTCGTAATCTCTGAAGATCATCTCGATGAGCACGACGAACAGGAGAACGTCCATGAGTGGATAAGATATGGATACGAGCGTATCTGTGATATTATCTCCATATTCGATGATGGGCGCGACGTATATCCACAGGATCAGTGCTGATGCTATTACAGCGATGCTCCCATCGAGTAACAACTTCAAACGTTCTTTTGGTGTAAGAGGGGCTGAAGGAAGCAGGAGAACCCCCGCTGCAAACAGAGGATAAAATGCGAGATATGCGATATCAGCTGCAGACGGGAACGGCTCTCTCTTCAATACCGCCTCGAGAACAAACCATATGAGCTCTCCGAGCGTGTTGAAGATCATCGCGAGGAACATCGCCGTCCAGGCCATTCGAGCTCTGCTTCCAGCAGAATTACTTCGGGCATGCCAGAAGCATGCAGCAGCCACCAGCGAGGCGATGGGAAAAAGGAGATCCTCTATGAAAAGAGACGTCTCACCAGAGATGTTGATCAGAAATAAATGGCATGCAATAAGAGATACAAATGCAGCAATTGTGACGATGAGATACCTCTTGGTAGCAGCCAACATCAGCCATCTGATGATTCTTAAACAATTTAATGCTTTGCAAATATCGTCTTTTGAAAGTTCGATGCCGTGTTGAATAATGTTCAGAAATCCAATAGCAGAGGACCAATTCATACGAACAAAGATTTTGATAAGAATCAATATCTAGCGGCCGCATCGCCTCGAATTATTCAACACAGCAAAGTTCGAGGAAAAAGTTTGGAGAAAGGTCACCTTCTGATCACTCCCGCATTGAGAGGCAATCCAGGCGAAATTGGGGAATGTTCAGCCATCCTCTGATATGGCCGATCATTCCCTCCTGAAATGAATAGCTACTCAATCTCGATCTCCATTCCAACTACGGGATGCTCGAGACCGAATGCGTTTAATACCTCCGGATGGATCTCGCCGAAGCAGCCGATTCTCGAGCCGTTCAGTATCAGATCCGCCCCCCTTCCCGGTATAAATGCGCCGTCCGTCGATTCCACCACCTCGGCATTGATCCTGATCTCCCTCAAAATCGCAGAGATCACGGAGCTCATCTCCGAAAATCCCGCTCCGCTGTGTATCGATACTGCACTCAGATGATTTTTCGTTTTACCGCCTATTACGACATCACCTACAGCGAAGATCCTCTGCGGTAGATCGTGATGCCGATTCATGGATAGGATCTCCAGAAGTCCCGGAAGTATATCCTTTCTTATCATGGTGTGGAGCTCGCTGATGGGATGGAGAACCTTTGTGCATTCAGTCTCCTTCCTCCGCATCATCTCGAAATGGACCTTCTCATTTGTCAGCGTAAACGGCATAACCTCCAGATATCCCAGGCCCACCATGATCTCCCTGATCTCATCTCTGATATCCTCAAGAGGATGCGCCTTGCCGATCGTCAGCGTTCGGGGCATCTCTGCCTTTATTCTGTCATAACCGTAGCTCTTTGCCGCATCCTCAATTATGTCCCAGGTGTGCATTATATCTGCACGATATGCAGGAACCAGCACCTCCACATCATCAGCATTCGTCTGACGGGCTCCGAATCTCATGCGCTTGAGGTATTCCGCCAGCTCCTCTGCGGATAACTTGAATCCGATAAGGCTGTTGGCCTCTGATGCCCTGACGATCCATCGGGCCGGCGTGAGATCTGGACTGACCCATTCCCCGCTCTCGGAGAGCATCCTAACGCCTTCTATCCGCCCGCCGCGCTCCGCGAGCGCTGTGACAACTATATTCAGGGCCTTGAAGACCACCGGATCGGTGCCGGTAACATCGATGAAGAGATCGGTCGTATCCTCCCTGACGCGCGTCAGCTCGCCGTTGATGATCGGAGGGAATGAAAGAACGTTATCCTCAGAATCGACGATCAGGGGATACCTCTCGAAACCATCTAAGATGTGCCTGTAGGCCATACCCTTCGGATGGCGTCTGAGTATCTCCCGCATGCTCATGCTCTCATCGAAGTCGAGAGGCACGAAACTCCTCTCGGGATCTTCCGCGAAATACCTGAACGGCGGCTTCACCCTTGAGATGTCATGAACACCTATTGCCACCTTTCTTCTGTTGCGACCGAGCCCCCAGTGCAGATCCTCCTGGAGGCTCATGAGCGACTCTATGAAGGGATCTGTGAACTTCAGACCTCTAACAACAGCGCATCCTATGATCGGGCGCACGCTCTTGACGGATTCGTCTACGTGCATCTCGACCGGTCCTTTATGGACCACGTACTCCGGAAGGCCTGGTTTTATGCCGAGAAATCCTTGGAGCGCTCTGGCGACACCCTCCGCGCTGTAGAGATCCGGTCTATCCGGGAAGAACTCCACATCGATATACTCGCCATCGCCGACCTTGCCGACATCTGCGCCCATCATCGGGAGCCTCTCCAATATGAGATCCCTGGGAGCGCCAACCATCCCTTCCAGATCATCGTAGTATAAACGAACTACAGGCATCTCAGACACTCCTTATGGGCATCTCTCTCAACCACTCGATGTCCGGCTGGTAGAGAAGACGGAGATCCTTGAGACCCAGGCGCAGCATTGCAAGGCGGCTCACGCCCAGACCCCATGCGAGCACCGGATGATTGATGTTGAAGGGGGCCGTGACCTCGCGCCTGAAAACACCTGCGCCGCCGAGCTCCACCCAGCCGAGCCCGTCTATCCAGACCTCGGGCTCAACGCTCGGCTCTGTGTACGGGAAGTAGCCTGGCCTGAACCTGACCTCCTCGAATCCCATCTTGGCATAAAACTCCTTCAGTATGCCGAGAAGGTTGCTGAATGTCACATCTCTATCCATAACAACGCCCTCGAGCTGCTCGAACTCTGGGGTATGGGTGGCATCTATGGCCTCACGCCTGTAAACCCTATCTATGCAAAAGGCCTTCACCGGCGGCTCGGGGTTATCCGCTAGATACTTTATGGTTATTGCGGTTGTGTGCGTTCTCAGGACCTCCTGCCTTGCCACCTCAGGGTCCCACGTTCCACCCCAGCCGGTGGAGCCAATGCCTCCGCCCCGTTCATGCATCTCCTTTACCTTCGTGTAGTCGGGAATCTCTCTTTTAGTGGCCAGATAGAATGTATCCTGCATCTCCCTCGCAGGATGGTCTTGCGGTTGGAAGAGAGCGTCGAAGTTCCAGAAGCTGGACTGTATGATCTCGCCCTTGATCTCCGTGAACCCCATCTCGAGCATGATTCTTCTCATCCGGTTCATCAATCGCCTGTACGGATGTATCTTGCCGGGATAGATCGCCTCGCCCGGAACTTTCACGTTGTAGGGCCGGAACCTAACATGCTCAGATCTCCAGATGCCGCTCTTTATGAGATCTGGAGTGAGCTGCGCGATCTCTTGTATCGACTTCACTGATGCACCATGAGTAGTGGCAGATCTATCTCTGTATTGCTCGAGAGCGCGCCTGCCCTCCTCTGTTATCTCGTACCTCCACGACTTCTGCCTGGTGGAGGACACCAGGCCTCTTTTTACGAGAAGATCCAGCGAGCCGCCGATATCATCTCTGCTCCTGGGCTCGCTGAGGAGCGATTTGAGCGCACGCTCGTCATCCCCCTCCGGCGGGCTTCCGCAGGGCTTCAGAACGCCCCTATCTATGCGAACCCAGCCCTTTTTGCGCGCCCAGCCGATTGCCAGCTTATGCTCCTGGAGCTCAGCTATCGGCTTCCCGTCACAGATCATCTGGAGAAGCCTCCTCTCCGGAAGCCCCTCACGCGCATAGCTTCTCCCTTCCTCTGTAAGCGAGAAGATCTCCACCACATTCTTGTCTATTCTGATTAGCCCCTTATCTGCAAGAGACTCAGCGGTTGAGAGGACCGCCTCAACCTTCATGCCCAGATGATCTGCGATCTTATTTGGTTCCAAATATCCTTTCGATATCGCATCAAGAATTTTCAAATCCCGCTCTGGTATCATGAGATCATCCCATTTCTGCTACCGGCTATTTTTTAGCTTGTATATGTGATGTTCTATTCGCCTTAAGAAACACCGACTACAACGAAAACGCAAAATCTCTCTGCTTCCGGTCAGACAATCTGTTTATGCTGCCCTTCCAGTTCATCCAGCGCCTCCAGAACACCCTGCACAGCCATCTCGAAGTACCTAGACCCTTTCTCCGCGCTTGCCATGCTTGGATCGCCTACGATGCCGTTGCCCATCAGATCTCTCACTGACCTCAGAATAAGATGGCGGGGTCGCTTCGGATAGTTTGCTTCCGGAAGACTCTTGACCAGATCCGGCCGATGCAGCAGCATTCTCGAGGTCTCCACGTCTCCCGCATGCCCGTCCCCGGGCACATCACCCTTTATGAAATCGAAATCCGTCAGCAGGCTTATACTCAAATCGAGATTGTTCACAGCATTCTGGCATGCTTCCTTCAGGGAGGCCATATGCTGGCCGCCAGCGTGCCCGGATAGCACCAACACGCATCTGAAGCCGCTCTCGTATAAACCCAGGAGGATATCGTATACGTAATCCCTCAGAGCGTTGAAGCCGACGCTTATCGTGCCTGGAAAGCCCCTCGTGCTCCTGCATATTCCATAGTGTACCGGCGGCGCGACAAAGATCTCTCGCCTTCTCGCCACCTCATAGGCCACCTCAAGCGCCTGAAGCGTATCCGTCGTAGTGGGCAGATGGGGTCCATGCTCCTCGACTGCTCCCACCGGCAGGATAACGCTCCGCGTCCTGGAAAGGCCGGCCTCGATCTCAGGCCAGCTCATCTCTCCAAGAATCATACCTCTATGACACCTCCGCTGATGACATCCCTCTCAGATACCCTTACCTCTTTGACCTCGTCGCCGATTGTCAGCCTGTAGGCACCTATAGGCCTTGTATCGAAATTGGTGCCTCCGACAATTGGGCCCTCTGTGGAGTAAGGGACCACAAGGGTGAATTCGCCGTCTGAATCTGTCACATTGGACTGCCGATAGACGAAGAGCCTGTTCTGGTTGGTCATGACCGGAACCTCAACGACGACTTTTGTGCCGGGTATGGACCTGCCCTTTATCACGGCACCCGGAACATGCTCGAAGGTCTTGACGTATCTATTACCATCTGATGTGACCTGTGTTGAGGATTCGTGAACAAGCCGGTAGTGCTGCAGGGCCTCCACATGGACAGGAGATCTCGAGAAGCTCCTGCTCACGACGCTGACATTGTAGCCCTCGCTGAGGCTCTCGTTTATAAAGCTCGCGAGCTCCTCCTCGCTCTTAGGTATCAGCGGGGTCTTCATTATCACAGTAAGCGGCGTACCATCCGCCATCTCAATTCTTGTATATGCAATAGCTATTGGATCCTGTGGCTCAACCTCGCTCCCATCGAAGAAGTGAAGCCTTGCGACCATGCTTCTGAAGTAATTGGGCATCCACACCTGTATCGGAACCAGGCTATCTGCCTGTGGCTGATAGACTGCACCTGTATACCTGGTAAGAGGTATATCGCTCCAGGCTGCGATCGCGTGGAATTTCGTGACCGCCATCTCCACATCTGTCATTATGTAGCGCGCATTCATGTAATGCGATCTGCTCTCATTAAGACGTCGGAGAACATCCTCCGCCTCTGCCTCGCTCTCAGCCAAGAAGAACGGCGATGAGCCTGGCACCCCTTTGGTCTTGCTCCCTATTCCTTCCTGGAACGGGTTGGCGTTAGGATACCTATTGCCTATGGTCTCTATCAGATGGCCGTAATCCCACCAGGACATCACGCCATAAGCTGTTGGAGGATACTGGAAGTACTGACCCTCAGGCGGGCGCTCGTAAACATCATAGATGCTCAGGCCCGGATACGGGGTGTTGTTGCTCAGCCATTCTATGGAGCTGACCCAATCCTGATTAGGTCCGACCGAGTACTTAGCTATCATATATGAGCTCGAAAGGCTCGGGTAAGCCAGAGCGATCACTATCAATATAATCGCGACCATCGCCCCCAGCCTCTCAGGTCGTATCTCCTTTGCCACGTTGGATGGCGCTCTGGCCAGCACATCCTCAAGCTCGGAGAAGCCCGCACGCGCATAAACTAACGATGCGAGATAGCCGCAGAGGATGGCCACGTTCACCGCGTAGTAATAAGCGGAGCGATTTGCGGCCAGGGTTATAATCAGCGTTACCGTGCTCCATACGATCAAAAGGAGATACGACGACCTGAAATCCCTCACATATCTGTAGACAAGAAGTGCCAGTGCGATTACGCCGAGATAGAATGGCGAAAGTATCCAGATTCCAGGGAAGTTCTCATCGATTCCGGTTCTGCCGCGCCCTATATCCATGTAGATCGGGGATAGCTCTGCAACAGTCGCAGCACCTCCCGTGCGCGGGAGAAGGTATGTCTTGAGTCCGTATACGACGGCATTGAAGAGGCTCGGGACGAGCAATGAGACTATAATAATATTTATTACAATAACTGCTGCGACTGAACCTGGATATAAAGCCCAGGAGAGTCCGCGTCTTGATACCTCATGTGATAAAACCGCTATCTCCAAACAGAAGATAGAGCCGAGGAGCAGCATGGATGGCTGGAAGAGCGAGTACTGGATCAGGCTGAAACCGTTATAGGAATGCCCAAAGGGAAGAACCATCAGGAAGGCGAAGAAGAAGCTTATCGCTCCAATTATCCCGAGATAGCCACCGTTTTTGCCACGATAATGCTCTACCGCGCTCTGCAAAGTTATTGCGATTAAGAGTATGCCCTCGAACAGGATGCCCATGGACCAGGCGTCGACGTAAAGGCCGAGGGTGATGCCTGCCAGCATAGCGAAGAGGAGCGGCCGCTTTATCGCATTGAAATCCCGGAAGGCATCGAAGCTAAGAGACCTTCCGCTCTTGAATGCGATGATGAAGATCAGCATCGAAAGCGTGCTCAAGAGAACCTCTGAGGAATGATGGTCTGTGAATCCAAGCACTGTCCTGGAGAAGAGCTGGCCTGGGAGCACAACGGAGAGTGCTGCTGCTGTTATTCCACAGCCACGCCCGCCCAGCTCCTTTCCTATGTAGTACACGGGCAGTATCAGAAGCGTGCCCATCAGCACGGGCCAGAACGCTCCGACAACATCTACCGTGTGGAGGTCCGATCCTCCGAGACCTATGATCTTGGATAGAAGCGCCACGCCCCAACTCAGGAATGGCCCGAAGTGAAGCGGCGTTCCATTGGGAAAGTTCGTGAGAGGATCGAACCAGGGACGCTGCCAGTGAAGAAAAGTAGTCTTGGCGAGCATCATATGATACCAGGCATCGCTCTCACTGCTGAACCTGACTGCATCTCCGATGAACACGTTCTTGAATGGAACTATAGCCCTGAGGTATACCGATAGGAGAATAAGAACACCGAGCCCTCCATACCAGTAGATCTCGGGCAGACGCTTTCTGCTCTGCCTCACATCTTTGCTGTTTTTGTCCTTCATATCCATGGTTCTCCTGTTTTTAGAGGGGAGAGCAATTTCAAGGAGATAAACGTTTTGAGGTGCGTTGGCTCATACGATACATGCATAGGAAAATGCGTGAAAAGGAGAGAAGCTTTTGCTCTACGATGGCAGTAACAGTATTCTCAAAAATTTGTGGTGGTTGCTGTGATATTCTCACGCCTTCGATCTGGCCCACAGCTCGACATTATCGATGAGGTTGAACTCCACCACCTTCTTCGCGTCCAGGAGCATCTTAGCGATCTCCTTGAGCGAGAAGCGCCTCTCCCTGCCGTCCCGGTCCTTAACGGTGATCTCCTCTCCTGGAGACTCCGAGTCGATACGGAGAAGCATATCCCCAAGCCTGGCGCATGAATTTTTCAGGTATCGCACAGCGTAATCCACCAGAGGCTCTCGATCGGAGAGATTTTTATTTACTTCTTTTATAGACCAGCACATTGTGAGTATATCTGAGTACATCTCAGCACCACCTGGAGAATAGGATGGCAGATATTTAATGATACCGTCTGAGAAGGTGGGGCTGGTGCGATTCGAACGCACGATCGACGGGTCTCTCCGATTCTGAGAACATGATCATCTCAGTGCTCCAACGGATCATCAACGCCATCCCCGTCGAGATGGCTCAGCAGACCCGTTGCTCATCATCAAATCATACCGCTGGAGCCCGTCGCCCTACCTGGCTAGGCCACAGCCCCTTAAGCGGGCCGAGAGGGATTTGAACCCCCGACCTAAAGGTTAAGAGCCTTTCGCTCTACCTGACTAAGCTACCGGCCCGCCTCCCTAATATGACAAAGCTGCTTATAAGCGTTTCGGATTGCTCCGGGGACCTGTCCGGATAAGCGCTGGGGCCGGAAATCTGGACCTTTACCGCTTCTGCATGTCGGAAACACTCAATCCTTATTCGACCCGCACTTCATTACAGTAGATAAATTTAAATATAATCAAAGAACTATGTATTCTGGAGGGGGTAGCTCTGAGATACAACTGGGCTGGCGACACGATCGTAAGGGACACGATAGTCTGGAGCAAGAGGGCCGTCCTGGGGCATGAGAATGTGTTCATCCCCACGGATATAAGAGAGTGGGTATCTTATCCGGATAGCGAGGTGATCAAGCTCGCGCTCAAGGAGATAGACCTGCCGTCATCCAGAGCTTCAGGAACATTCGATGAGCGGGCCTGGAAGATCTGGAAGTACGTGGCTGAGAATGTAGAGTACGTATCGGATAAAAAGGCCTTTGGCATTCCGGACTTCTGGCTGTTTCCTGCGGAGACCCTCACGCTCAGAAGAGGGGACTGTGAGGACTCGTCTTTTCTGCTTGCGACCTTGATGCTTGCCAGCGGCATAAGCGAGCACTGTCTGAGGGTTGTCATCGGAAAAGTCGTCACAAAAAACAGCGCGTACGGCCATTGTTGGGTGGCTTATCAGAACGAGAGCGGAGTCTGGTGCCTACTGGAGAGCACACTGAACTCCGTGCCACAGAGGCTGCCTCCAGCAGACCCATTCACAGAGAAAGATAGCGGTGATCGATACGAGCCGCAGCTCTGCTTCAACCGCAACCATCTCTGGTCGATAGCGCCCAACGAGATGCGGCTCTCTGAATACATAAGCTTTAAAGAGATCTCCGGCAGCTATCGACCTAAGAGCCCAGGGATCTGAAGCGCGCTTCGATTCTGGGCCAGTGAGAACCCTGCCAGTACACCTTCTCGCATTCCGAGCACATCCATCTACCCTCCCCTAACTCTAAGAGTTCGCCGTTGCAGATCGTGCACCTCTCCGGATTGAGGCTCATACTTATGCCTCTTTCGTGTAGCTCTCTGAGCTGCTCATCGATCCCCGATGCTCTGAGCAGCATGTATCGCACTCCCTCCCTCTCGCACAGCTCTGCCAGCGATCTGTCGCGCGTGAGAAGTATTCTATCTCCGCTTCTGGCCTGCGCCAGAATATCGATATCATTCAAAGATGTCGGGTTCTCGACATCATGGCCTGCGAGCCTTAACCACCTGCCCAAACGCATGAGCATGTGATCCACCAGGAACCTAACCGTAAAGCGACCTCCTGCAATGCTCTCTTGGGAGCTGAAGGCTTTGCATGCATATAGACCCCAACAGCATCTTATGCCCCTCAGCTTGCCGAACTCCACCTTAAAGGCCTTCGACTCGACTGAAAGATGCGAGTCTGTGCGCGCTACACATGGAACCGCCCGAATTGGCAGAAGACCTTCTCAACCACGGCAGCCCAGTATCAGATTATCGCACCAGATATATAACCATGCAAACAAAAGATTCTTTGATGAAAAGGGTTGCCTGGGGCATAACCGGTGGAGGCCAGTACCTCTCTGAGAGCGTGGAAGCCATGCGAAAAGTGGCGTGTTACAACAGCATATGCACATTTGTATCCAGGGCCGGAGAGGAGGTTCTGCGCATGTATGGGCTCTTTGAGAGCCTTAGAGAGATCTCCAGAGGTGGGTACCTCGAGGAGATCTTTCTGGAGAGCGAATCCGGGAGGAGCTTTCCCAAGACGGGGAGGCTCATGCTCGGCAAGTTCGATCTGCTTCTCGTGGCGCCTGCAACCTCGAACACCGTGGCGAAGATCGCATGCGGAATCGCAGACACCATCGTAACGAACGCTGCCGCTCTCGCAGAAAAGGCCTGCCTACCGATATTCATCCTGCCCACAGATGTCAGGATGGCGATTACAAGAACGCCGTATGTCGTGAACAGGGATTTGTGCGAGGCATGCGATAGCTGCTTGCCGCAATTGATGTGCGAAAAAGGCGCGATAGCTGGCGAGAAGATTCGCTCCATAGACCTCATGCTCTGCGATGGCTGCGGAAGATGTGCACCTCTGTGCAGAGTCGATGCTATATCCGCTGTGGAGATGAACGTCAAAAGAAGGAGTATAGACCTCAGAAACATCGAGACTCTAAGTGAGAGGGGTTACAGAATACTGAAATCGCCTGAGGAGATCCCAGCAGCGATTGAGGATATCTGAGAGACAACATAGCTAGATCGTACAGCATTCGTATCCTCCCTTGAAGGATGTCTTCTGCCTGATTTTGTATGAGATCATTAGAATTGGTCGTGTACTCGCTCTACTGAAAATCGTCACTAGAATCGAATGCAAGGGATTTATTTCCTGCCAGAGAGCTATCATTTAGCGCTATTCAGTAATCTGAGTACGCCACCTTAGAATTCATCGAGCCGATTTCTGAGAGAATTAGTAAAATGGCTTGGAGAACCATCTGCCTTAAGACATCTTCCCTGTCGCCTTTGTCGGCTAGGTTCAAGATCCTTGGCTTAGCACCACAAATTAGAAGAGGCTGGCGAGGGTGTGAGATGAGTGCTGAGAAGATATCCATGAGCGAGATCGAATACCTGAAAGAGGGTATTGTGAGCTTCATAGATAGATACTACCTGGAGCCGATAATCAACGATAGCGGCTACAATCCGGTGAACACTATCACATGGGCCATACTTCTCGGTTTTTTTATAATCCTGATACACAGAGCCTTCAGAAGATACGGCGTGGATCTCAGCTGGAGATTGACCCTTTCCACAATCCCTTTCATAATCGCGGGCTCATCGCTCCGCGTCATCGAGGACGCACGGTTAGTAGATCCGCCATTGAGCTATTTTCTTATAACACCGCTGATCTATTTTCTGGTGGCATCTGTTGCTATAATATCCCTCTTCCTCTCCAGAAGGCTCTCTGGGAATTACAGATTGTACTCTGCCATCGGTCTTGCGTGGAGTGGCGCGAACATAATCGTTCTATCCACAAGTGGGATTCCTAACGCCTGGGTGTTCCTAGCGGTTGCGGGGCTCGGCTTTACAATCACGGGCTGTGTATACATTCTCTCCCGCTTGAATATCATTACTATGAGCAGACAGGCATTCTTCGTGATCCTAGCCCATATGCTTGATGCGAGCTCTACCTACATCGGGGTCGACTGGTTCGGCTACAGCGAGAAACACGTAGTTCCGTCCATGCTTATAAGCGCAGTCGGAACAGCAGCCCTTATGTATCCGATAAAGCTGCTTGTGCTTCTGCCCTTGCTCAAGCTCTTGGACGGATCAAAGGATGATGATATGAAGTGCCTTCTTTTCCTCGTGCTTCTCGTCTTAGGACTGGCACCAGCTACAAGGAACACGCTTAGACTGGCACTCGGAATATGAAAGATGCGATCTGTTGAGTGACTCCCTTCCCACAGCAAGCTGTGGGGCATCCTGCGCTCCGACTCCATCGATCCGGTTATCCGGTATCTCCCAGCCTATACCCTCAGTCCGAGGGTGAATATATTCAAAGCTCGTCCCAACCGCAGCGAGCTGCGGGGTATTCTAAAAACTGCCTTTTCCCCTGATGAGAAGAGCGCGAGAGGCATGCGATTCTTGTTGTCTCTCTCTTCGGCACGATGGGCAGATATCGAGCCACCTGTCTACATCCAGCCTCTCCGACAGGAGGTTCTTTACATGCTTTATCTCCTCCTCAGTGGCAAAATACGCCCCGCAGGCGCTGCATCTTCTCATCCTGAAGGTAAGCACGACGCCATTTGCCTCTCCACTCGTATCCAGAGAGATCGCTCCCGTGGGGCATGCATCGACGAGCCTGCTCAACACCTCAGGATCTATCTCGGCCGGGAACTCTATACGCCGCTCCTCGCCATCCTCTGATAGGTATATGCTCTCTGACAGGGACGAGCACGCTCTGCAGCCGATACATCTGTTTTTGTCAATCATCTGCGTTCCCCCGTTCTGGAGGCCAAAATGCTAGCCGACCTCGATCTCGCTGCACCCGCCAACATATCATGCTCTCCGAGAACCAGCGCCTCGGTCGGACATGTGAGAACACAGAGAGGCATAGGCCTGCCACTACACATATCACATCTCTGTATATTGTATCTCTGTATAGCGGGATCGAGAGCTATCGCACCAAATGGGCATGCTGCGATGCACAATCCGCACCCGCTGCACGCCTCCGGATCGAATAATATGCTATCGCCTCTGCTCATCAGCGCGCCCTTGTAGCATACTTCTACACAGGGCGCGATCTCACACTGGTGGCAGTATACCGGAACAGCTGCTATATCCCTAACAAAGCCAACAGATATGCGTGCACTACCATGCTCCCGTTCGCATGCGACCTCGCAGGCGCGACATCCTATGCACCTATCAGCTCTCAGGTATACGTTCAACTCACACCACCTTCTCGATTCTGCATGCTACGACCTTGAGCTCGGGCATCATCGCCTTTGGATCCAGAAGCTCGGATGTTATCGTGTTCGTCTCCGGAAAGTGGAAAGGCATGAAAACGACCCCTCTCCTCTCTCTCGGAGTTATATGCGCCCTGGCTCTGGTACCACCCCAGGGCGTTTTAATCATCACCAATTCTCGCTCTGAAATTCCAAAGCTTTGTGCATCCTCTGGATTTATATCGACGACCACCTCAGGCTCTCGTTTTGCTAGCAGGCCGCTCCTCCGCGTCATTGAGCCAGCGTTGTAATGGATCACCAACCTGCCTGTGGTCAGAAGCAATGGATATTCATCTGATACTCTCTTCGGCGGTATGTACTGCACATCTCTGATTCTCGCCCTCCCATCCTCCGTGGAGAACCTCTCGGTGTGAAGCCTGGGCGTCCCAGGATGATCTCGATGCGGACAGGGCCAGATGACCCCGCCTCTCGCCTCGGCCCTATCCCTGTCTATGCCCCTGTAGGCTGGTATCGCCATTCCTATCTCAGATAGAACATCCTCCGCGTCGGCATTGCCGAAATCAAAACCAAGCCGCGATGCCACCTCATTTATGATCCAGAGATCTGGCTTCGCATCAGCAGGCGGATCTCTGGATTTGCGGATCCACTGCACCCTGCGCTCTGTTGATGTGAACGTCCCCTCCTTCTCGAATGAACAGGCGGCCGGCAAGACCAGATCCGCCAGCTTAGCGGTATCCGTCATGAATATGTCCTGGACAACTATGAAATCCAGTCTCTTCAGCGAGTCTCTTCTTCGTGATACCGCCGGATCCGATCCGACGACATCCTCGCCCATGATGTAGAGGAATCGGAGATCCTTCGCATCCGGAATCATGTCTGCGGTGAGCCCTCTTCCGGTGGGGAGCGAGTTTGCATGCCACATCCTCTTGAGCTCCTCTATGGCCTTCAGGTCATCCACATGCCTCCAGCCAGGATAAAACTCCGCAAGAGCGCCCATGTCGCATGCGCCCTGGACGTTGTTCTGACCCCTGAGGGGATATATTCCCGTGCCGGCCCTGCCGATATGCCCGCAGACGAGGGCGAGGTTGGAGCATGCCGTTACGTTATCTGTGCCGCATGAATGCTGGGTGATGCCCATGCAATACACAATCGATGATGCGCTGGATCTTGCATAGACTCTGGCAGCTCTTATTATATCCGCCGGCGGAACTCCCGTGATCTCGGAGACCATTTCAGGCGTGTATCTCGCGATATCCAGATCCCCGAAGCCCGATGTCCTGCTCTTTATGAAGCTGCGGTTCTCCAGCCCTTCCTTCACGATGAGATTTATCATTCCGTTTATGAGCGGGATATCAGTGCCTGGTATGATTTGGAGGTGTATGTCCGCGAGCCATGCGGTGGGAGTTTTCCTTGGATCCACCACGATAATCGATGCCCCGCGATCCTTCGCTCTCAGAACCCATCTCGCAACAACCGGATGATTCTCAGCGAAGTTCGATCCGATGATCAATATGCAATCGGATAGAGCGAGATCTGAGATGGGATTCGTCATCGCCGGAGTTCCGAGAGCATCGCGGAGCGCAAATAGCGTTGGAGAGTGGCATCTTCTCGCTGAATTATCGATGTTGTTCGTGCCCATAAGTCGAGCCATCTTCTGGAAAAGGTAGTTCTCCTCGTTGGTGCATTTAGCAGATCCAAGAAACGCCAGGGACTCGGGTCCATGCCTCCTCTGCGCCTCCAGCATCTTCTGCGAGATCATCTCGAGGGCCTCATCCCATGAAATCCTCACCCACTCATCGCCGGATCGCAGTAGAGGATACCGCAATCTCTCAGGGTGCTCGATTATCTCCAGAGATGCGTTTCCTTTGGGGCATAGAGATCCCTCATTGACCGGATGATCCCTCATGTACCCCATACCATTCGGAGTGATGTAAAATCCGCAGCCTGCAGCGCAGTAAGGACAGACTGTAGGCACAGGCTCTTCGATCATCTAAGCCCTCCAAAAATCAGAGCGGTGTCATCGCGTGCTTCCCGCCACGACACCTCTCGCAAGCTTGAGAGCCGATGTGATACGCCTCGATTCTGAGAGCTCCCCCACCTCTGCGTAGACCAGAGCTTTGGTCGGGCATGCGTTAACACATGCCGGGATCTCGCGATCTGGGCATCTGTCGCACTTCATGGCCACGCGCGCTCTCCTGTCCCTCCCGATCACTCCGTAGGTACAGACAGAGGCACATGTCCAGCAGCCGATGCAGAGATTCTTGTTATGTTTCACCACACCAGAGACGGGGTCCTGGGTTAATGCACCTGTTGGACAGACTGCCACACACGGCGCGTCCTCGCAGTGCCTGCATGTAATTGGAATCGCAAGCTCGTACTCGGGCACATACTCCACATACAGCCTCCTCTGCGGCATCTCCGAGAGGGCCTTGAAGAGATCCTTGCTCTCAGAATGTTCAACCGCGCAGGCTATCTCACACGACCGGCAAGCAGTGCACCTCTCCGGCCTGATCAAGATCTCCTTCATCGCTCACACCTTCAGCCCGAGGCTCTTCCTTTTGGCATCGATATGCTCGACCATGAGCTGAGCGGCCTTGAGCGGATCCGGCTCGACTGCGAATCTGGCTCCGAGAGCCTCCCCGATATCCTTCGTGAGAATCCTCGTAACAACCGGGCTGCCGAGAACGGGCGGCACGGTTCCGAGAACTGTGAAGACTCCTGAGGCCACAACATAAGCTCCTATGCTCACGGCCTTCTCGCTCATCCACTCGGGAGCTGCTCCAGCCACGGGCAGATCGCTGATATCAACCCCCAGACTATTCGCAATCGCAGCCGCTATCACCAGTATCCTGCTTATATCCACACAAGATCCCATGTGCAGAACGGGCGGAATTCCAAGGGCCTCGCACACAGATCTCAGGCCATCGCCGGCCTCCTTCGCGGCTTCAGGCCTCAAGAGTCCCGCCTTTGCACATGCTATTGCGTTGCAGCCTGTTGTCACGACGAGCACATCTCTTTTGATGAGCTCTCTTACGAGATTCACATGGCCGTAGTCATGCTGGACCTTCGGATTGTTGCAGCCCACAACAGCTCCTATACCCCTTATGGAGTTGTTCACCACTGCATCTATCAGTGGCTTTGGCGTCCCGCCCAGTGCTTTTAGTATCGCCTCTACACTGAAGCCGACCATGCACTCGCTCTTCTCTCTCGGTATGACGACCCTGCTTCTCTCTCTGTTCGGGTAGTTCTCAACCGCTATCTTCACAATCTCTTTTGCTATCTCGCCCGCCCTCTCCTCGCTGAACTCTTTTCTCATTGCGCCGGGGAACTCGGCCTTTGGAGATGTGGAGATGAACTTCGTGTGGTAGCATGCGGCCAGGCTTCCCAGCGCTGGCATTATGCACTGCACATCAACAACAATCGCCTCAACCGCACCTGTGATCACAGCGAGCTCCTGCTGAAGGAAGTTTCCAGCTATAGGTATGCCATGGCGCATCAAGACCTCATTCCCGGTGCAGCAGATTCCGGCTACATTGATTCCATTCGCTCCCATCTTTCTTGCAAGCTCTATCATCTCAGGATCCGCGGCCGCTGCAACGATCATCTCCGAGAGAATCGGCTCATGCCCATGTACGATTATGTTCACCTCATCCTCTTTGAGCACGCCCAGATTCGCCTCGGATCTCCTGGGAGCGGGTGTGCTGAAGAGGATATCCTGAACATCCGTCGCTATCATCGAAGCGCCCCAGCCATCGGCTATGCCTGTTCTCAGTCCCTGAAGCAGTATGTGAAGCGGGTCGTTGTCTACGCCGATGTGTGTGCGATGCAGGCACTCCACAATCTCGCGATCGATGCCCCTGGGGCAGATCCCCAGCTTCTCCCAGAGCTTTCTGCGCGCAGCTGGAGCCCTCTCCGTCATTTTTATGCTGCCCTGCTGCCTTCCGAACTCGGAAAGCAAGGCATCTGCTAGATCCACCGCATCGCCCTTCTCGCCCCAGTTTGATATCTTGTACTCGGATGCCAGTGCCTCCAGCTTCTCCCTGTCTTTGATCTGGTAGCTTCTTGCCCGCCCCTCGGCGGCTTCCTTAAAAACAAGAACCGCATCTCTTGCGTGGTCTGCATGTGCTGCAGCACCTGCTGCTATCATTCTCAGCAGATTGCGCGCCACTATTATGTCCGCGGTTGCGCCGCATACGCCTTTAGAGGGTCCCTCTCCAAACGGGTCGATCCTGCAGGGACCCATATTGCAGTTTCTGCAGCAGACTCCGAGCTGTCCAAAACCGCATTGAGGCTGCTGCTTTTCGAAACGATCCCAGGCAGTCTCTATACCAGATCTCTCTGCTTCTAGGAGCATGCTCCTGCTGGCAGGGTCGATGCTCATCTTATGAGGTTCGTATGTCATATATCGCACCTCTGGGGATGATAGAATCACACGCTAGGGCATATCTTGGAGAAATTTCCGTACACGCCGCAGGAGATGCCGCAACTCAGCTAAAGCATATACGAATCCATGTGCCACTTCGAGTGATATGTTAGCACACTTCAGAGAACACTGATAAATAACTATTGCTTACAGTATTAAATATATTAAAAATTTTAAAAATCGAAACAAATTTATATCAGTGTGAATTTCTCAGACAAACTCAACCCAAAATGAATAAAAAAGTTGAAAGGGTGTCGGTCCCTTTACTTCGGTGGCCAGTAGCTCTTCATCCACTCGACGATGCGCCCTGAGTCCTCCGGTCCCACCAGGATCTTCACCTTGCCGCCGAATAGATCCTCGAGCTCGCCGCTGAACTTCGCGGCCATGCCTGGCAGGACTATCGACGGGTATTTCATCTTCGTGAGATCGAAGTCTGCCTCCTTGAATGCATCGACGATCTTCTGCGGGTTCAGCTGTCCACCAGCCACAGATGCCTGAACACCGATACCATCCGTGTTTATGGACATTATGTAGGCATCGATGTTGTTGGATGCGACATCTGACTCCACTGTGTAGTAGGTGAGGGCGAAGTTGGTCGTGACGAATACGGGGGACTCCTCCGTCGGATTGCCGACCTTGTAGATGCCCGGCTTGACCTGGACAGGCCTCCTCGGATCTGTGTAGATGTTGTACCTCAGATGCATATCGGGCATCACGCTGTGAGGCTCGATGGAGTGCTTGATCATTATGGACGCGCCGCGGATCACGAAGATGGCTGTGAGTATCGACTCCCAGTAGGCAGCTCTAACCGGATCCTTCGTTGTGAACCAGGCATTTATCGGCAGAGCTATCGTTGGATATGCGATATCCTTCTGGCCCTCCTCAAGCGCCGCCCTCCTGAGCTTGAGCAGATTGTGCAGCGACTCCTGGAGCTTCTTGCCGTTCGGAGCGGTTCCGAAGTCCAGGACCAGATCATGAATGCCCATCTGCTCGAATGTCAAGGCCATCGATTTGAGGCCATCGAGATCGAATGGCACGCTCAGAACGACTGGCACATTGAACTCATGGACGAGCTTTGCGACCTCCTGCCAGTTGTCCTTCGTGGCAGCATACACAAGAGGCCTCGTCTTAGCCGCCACCTCAAGGCCTGCTCGCAGTACCTTTGGATCGAATGAACAGAGTACCATCGGGTAGTCGGTTGTCTCCATCACCTTCTTCACGCAGGCCGCGAACTTCGCAGGATCGCCGGAGATCGACCGTACAGCGATCATCTCCACGCGCTCCCACTTGCCTATGTAGAACTTCTTCCATGTGCTGATCTTCTTCACACGCTCGACCAGAGCGGCCTCGTCCATGGTATCGGTCACATCATATGCGAATGGCGGCTTGTTGAAGAACGTCATCTGGTGGCGGTACATCACATCCTCGCCGCCGACCTTGAGCTCCTTCTCCCCCGTGCCTACATAAACCAATCTTATCTCAGGAGCAACTATTGATTTAAGCGTCTCGTACTTCTTGGCGTACTTCTTCTCCTCAGCCAGCGGCGGGCACTCCTCAACGCGCTTAGATCTGTCGATGAGCGCTGCTGCGAAGGCCATGCAGGTCTGCAGCCCGCACTTGCCGCAGTTGGTTTGAGGCAGATGCTTGTAAAGGTTTAGTGGGCTCTTTTCCTTCATCGGTATCAGACCTCCATCTTGACCCAGTTGGTTACATCTGGAGTCTGCGCATCAATCAGTCCCATCAGGGTCTGTGTGACCTCCTGCAGGTATGCGACTGCAAGCGGATGCATCATCATGAACAGGTCGACGCCCGCCATCGCAAGCGAGAATCCCGTGAGGATCTCCCAGATCGGACCTCTGAGCATCCTGTCGCCCCAGTCGGAATCCTCTTTGTTGGGCGACCTTACCATCCAGGCCTCTCTGACGCCCCAGGCGTTTGTAGTGCCTGAAGACATGGGGAATGTAAGCTCCTCATCGCCCTTCAGAGCGCCAAGCCTTATGCGCTCCATGTTGGTGTATGCAAAGTCGAGACCGTATGCTAGAGCAGCTGTTGTCGGATCCATCACTATGGACTCCCTCGGGACGCCAGCGACCTTCATGAGCTTCCTGTTGAGCTCCTTCTGCGAGTTGATCTCGAGCTGTGTCCAAGCCAGGCAGACATGTCCGTTGTCCACGCATGCCCTTCCGATCTTCTCCCAGTCCATGTTCAGGTTAGCGCTTGCGATGAGCACGCGCTCGCCCTGAGCGACCTCGGCTGCGGTCTTCAGAACCTCGGGATCCTTGTCCGGGTTGCCAGAGCCGCCGATGCATATGGGGACATCTACGGCCTGTAGGACCTCCTCGACCGTCTTCGCAGCCTCTCTTGGCGGTGTGTCCTTGAGCAGCGGATCGGTGCTTATCAGATGGACGGTCACGAGATCCGCGCCGAACTTCGTTACAGCCTTCTTGGCCCACTCTGCCGGATCGTTTATGACATCCTCGTAGTGCATCTTGACGGCCTTTGCCATTCCAATCGGCATATCGAAGACGTCCATCGTGACCACGGGCCTGTGCGGCATTGGCGCATCGTAGAAGAACGGCAGCGCCTTCTCACCGCCTATAGTGATGGTGTGCCCGCGGCTTCCGCCATCCGCCTTTGTAGCTCCAAGGGTTACCTCCTGGATCGGGAACTTCCACGTAGGATCTGTTCCGACCTGGAACTTCGCCTGGACCAGGCTTGTGGCGACCTTCCACTCCGGAACCTTAGCTGCGGCCTCCACCACCTCAGCGGGTGCCGGAGAGATCGCATGTGCAACAGCAGCTGGCTGGAGCAGAGCGTCGATCGGATATCCCAGGTTCCTGGCGAACTTCACGAGCTGCACCGCTATCTGGGCAACCTCCTGGCCGAAGTAGTAGGCGAAGATCGGCCCTATACCGGCAGCCCCGGTATCTATCTCGATCTCGATATCGCCCTCGATGGATACACCCTCAAGGGCCTCAACACCATACTCCGCCAAAGTCTTGTTCAGATCTGATAGTTTAATCTTTTCTGCCATATAAATCACCCTTTAAATACCCAAAGCCTTGACGACATGCCCTTCGATCTCCTTTACCGAGGGGGCATCATCAGGCAGGTTTATCAATGGGTCTCCCACTAGATCGAACTTGGCTAGCCTCTCATCATAGGGGATGGTGCCGATAACATTAAGGCTTACGGACTTGGCGTTCTCGAGGATCTTCTCTTTATTATCCTCGGTGACCTTATTTGCTATCACATAGAGGTTGTTGTACTTCAGACCGAGCTTCGAGGCCATCTCACGGATCCTCTCTCCCGTCGTCAGACCACGCCTGGATGAGTCTGTGACCACGATCAGCGAGTCCAGATCAGGTATCACCTTTCTGCTGAAATGCTCAAGGCCTGCAGCTGTGTCGATTATGGTGATATCGTACTGGTCGATCAGCTTGTCCATTATGCCCCTGAGAAGATTGTTGACAAAACAGTAACATCCTGAGCCCTCTGGTTTTCCCATGACTAGGAGATCGTAGCCGTTCTCCTCCAAGAGGATCTCGAATATTTTGGCCTCGAAGAGCCTCTCCTTGTCCGTATCCGGCGGTGTTGTATACCTGGCCTCCTGCATGAACTCCCTGATGTCACCGACGGTCTTTGTGACCTCCACTCCAAGAGCATCGGCGAGGTTGGAATCAGGATCTGCATCTATTGCCAGAACGCGGTATTTCTTGCCGCTCTTGATCAGGTATCTGATGAGAAGAGCGGAGACCGCAGTCTTGCCAGTACCGCCCTTGCCTGTTATCGCGATTACTCTCCCCAAGATCGAGCCTTCCTTACTTCTTCTGTTTTATTACTACTTCCTGAATATGTACCGTCGCACCTCTGAGCTCGAGGACTATTCCCTGAGATCCACCAGCAGCTGGCATTGCAAATGCCGGGGCTGCAGCGGGTGCAGCAGCGGATGGCGCTGCGGCAGGAGCGGCTGCAGCGGCCTCTTTCTTCTTGAGCACTAATTTAGCCATCTATAAAACCTCCCTCTCTTACACCCTCTCTTAAAAATTAGAGGTGACAGGTGATCTACTTCGCCAGGATCACCTTGTCGATGGTTATCTTCGCGTCCTTCAGCACCAGCTTTATGCCAGCGCCGCCGGCAGCTGGCATTGCAAATGCCGGGGCTGCAGCGGGTGCAGCAGCGGATGGCGCTGCGGCGGGAGCGGCTGCAGCGGGTGCAGCAGCCTCCTTCTTCTTCAACACCAACTTGGCCATTTTATAATCCCCCAAATCACTCTAGCACGCCATCGGCCTGGAGGGCCTCGACAACCTGCATGAACTGCCCCTCGCTCATCAGGAGCTCGTTCTTGACGTTGTCTGTATCGATCTCTCCTCCATACTTCTCGATGAAGGCTATGACCTTCTCCTTGAGCTCGTCTGTGACCTCCTCGAACTTCCAGCCCTCGGTTATCTTCTTCCCATCGACGGGTCTCACAACTCCGTTGACGACAGGATGATCGACCTTGAGCAGGAACTTCTTCAGCGACTCGAGATCTTTCGCATCGTCCTCGGTGGCGATCTTATCATACATCTCCGCGGGTATCCCTTCCTTGACCCTCTCCTTGAGCCTCTTGGACATCCAGACTATCCTGCGCCAGCCGCCATCCGCCTGCAGGAACTTCGGGGAGAAGTAGTAGAGAACGCCCATTCCGAGGAAGCCGACGACCTGCTTGCCGCCGCCCGTCTGTCCGGCCATGGTCGAGAACGGCAGGCCGTTTGGAGCTGCGCCCTTGAAGTCGCGGTCCGCTATGCCTATGCCATCAACCTCAGGCATGTAGAAGCCGATGGTCTCGAAGCAGCCGCATGATGTATGCGGTGCATCGAAGAAGGTGTACAGCTTCATCACGGTGTACTCGCCGCCGGACCTCTTCGCTGCCATCTGGTTGATGCTCTCGTACTCGCCCGTGATCGGGTCCTTGAGACCCTCCTTGGGTATCGGGAACTGCGGGCCCTCCGGATCGACCTTCGCCGCGGCACGTCCATCAAACCATGTGATGGCACCGCAGAGTGATGGCCTATCGGGAGTCACGACGCATGCGCTTGTCGGAGCGAACGCCTGGCAGAGTGTGCATCCGTAGAATACATCGACGTCTTCATCATGCAGACCTTTAGCCCTCTCATCCCTGGCCTTGTAGACCAGCATTGCCTTCTCCAGCTCCTCCTTGACCTTGGCCGGATCTGTTACGATAGTGACCTCCATCTTCTCGATGAAGGGCATCTCTGCCTTATACAGATTTATGACGGGCTTGAATATCTGCTCCCATGATGTAACGCCTTTCTTCTGCAGGCTCTTGCCCAGCCTCATCCAGATATCATACCTCTGGTTGAGGTGCATCAGCCCGCTGATGTATGAGAGCAAAGCGTGGTTGCGCCTCTCTATGATGGACTCCAGATCCTTCTCGATCTTCTCGCCCGCGACCTTGAATATCATGCCGAAGGGTATCGTGGAACCCTCCTTGACATCCTTCAGGTCGGGCCCGATGATCGTGACCTTTCCGTCCTCTACCTCGTCCATCGAGGCGGCCAGGGTAAGCTCGAAGCCGTCCGCCTTCGGGCCGCCCATCTCTACCCACAGGTCTTCCTTTCTTATGCGCTCCCCCTCATACATCGGGGATATGTCCAGTTGAATCTCTTCAGCCATTTCTACACCTCTCCTAATACCAAAATAAATTTTGGAATCATTACCTCAGATCACTTCTTCAGTATCGAAATCAGCTCATCGATCGCCTCATGGTATCCATCCATATCGAACGCCAGGTTCCCGAAGGTCATGTCCGCATTGACATGGTAGTATCTGTCGATTGAGATGCGCTTGATATCCCTGTTGAAGTGCTTCAACGCAGAGAACATCGCATTGGCGAACTTGTAGAAGATACCCATGAATATCACTACGTCGTAGTGGCCCTGCCCATCGAGACCCTTCCAGTCCTTGAAGCGCAGGTAGTTTGTCAGCGGATGCAGACCGATCTGGTAGACGTTTGTTGTGTATCCCCTCTCGATGAAGCCCTTGATGGAGTGAGCGGTCGCTGCGATCGGCATGTTCTTAGCCTTGGCGATCTCGATCGCCTTGTCGAACATGATCGGGTCGTCGAAGAGCTCTCCTCCCACCACAAGCAGCGGCCTCTTGGCCTTCTTTATGATGGCAGCTATTACCTTCACAGGATAGGCCTTTGCCATCTCAGGCCCGGGGATCTGGGCCATCTCAAAAGGTATGGGGTTTTTGGTTGTATCGACTGCCATTTCCCTCACTTCCTAACCCTTATCTTCCTCTCGATGTTGGTCGGATCGAAGCTGACATCAGCCGGCCTTATTGGACCTTCAACGATCTTCTTCCCCTTCCAGTCGATCTTCCAGCCGTACTTCTCCTCGAGCTCCTTCATCATCTGGTCCTTCCATGCAAGTGGAAGTTCGGATGCATGTCTCACGAATATCGGCCAGTCATCCGGCAGCTTGCCGAAGTACTTCATGGATATGTCGCAGTAGTGTGTCAGCTTTATCATCCTGCCTATGGAGTTATCGCTTGGCCTGAAGCAGAGCTTGGCCATCATCAGTATGGCTTCTTCCTTTGTCTCCGCCACATACAACATGTGCTCAGGTGCAGGCTCGATTCTGACCTTGGAACCATCCCTTGCATCTATGACCATCCAGTCCTCTGGCAGATCCGCCCTGCCAAGGAATGCCCTGCGGTATATCACAGAGTGTGGCTGGACAACGACAGGTATGCCAATCCTGTTAACACCAGTTGCGATTGAGGCTGCCTTCTGTGAGTATGCACCCCAAGCTACGCCGCACGCACCGACCTTGGAGAGGATGTAATCTGCGATATCATCGTAGTTCGCACGATGATTCCTATGAGCGAATATAGTGGCAACCTTGATCGCAGCTCCATGGATATGTGCGTTTGAGACACACGACCCGACGTTGCATATGTTTCTGCCATCAAATGCACCCGGATACTGCTCCCATATGGTCTTGCCCTCTGCATCGGTGTACAGTGACATGTCCATAGCCATGCAGCCTGTTGTCACCACAATATATCCTCTGTCGACGAATTCCTTTGCCATGTCGTATGCCTCTTTTGTTCCATTCGGATAGTTGCTGCATCCGACAAGGGCTATCACGCCGGGTATCGTGCCAAGAACTATGGGTGCACCGACTGCTCTGATCTCGGTATCCCTTATGGGTCCTCTGCCTGCTCTCATCTTGAACTTCTGATTTCTGATGTACTCCCTGTTGGCATACTCGTACATCTTGAGGATCGGAATGTCCTGCCTGCAGACCTGCTCGCATCTGCCGCATCCAACACAGACCTCATATGTCGATGAGAACGGCTCAAGATTGCCTGCAACGGCAGCTTCCATGAGCTGGCTTATCCTGATGTGTGGCGGGCAAACAAATGCGCACTCATTGCACTTGGTACAGCTCGAGGCGAACTTCTTGAACTCCTCATCAGTGAGAACGATTTGGCTTTTGATCTCGGCGCGCTTAGGCTTTACTGCGATGGCGGTCTTTACCCCGACCTCACCGGCCTTTACCGGATCCAGTATAACGACTCCGGGCACTCTGAAGTTTGCAAGATCATCCACAATCTCGTCGACCGGATCGTTTGTCCTGTCCTTCAGGCCCATCAGAATCTTGTCGTTTGTTGCTATTAACGGGATCTTTCTCTCCTCACAATCCTTCAGGGAATCGCACCAGACGCACTGCTCATCTATCATCACAGTGTCCATGATGCCTGCCCTGACCATCTTTCGCCACCAGCCAATGGCACCTGCCACCTTTGCCTTAGTCCCAACCATATCAGGGACCTTCTTCTCGCCCATCCCTTCCCCGATTCTGGTGAGATCTATGGCAGTACAGCACACACCTCCAATATCGACTTTGTCCCAGAGCTTGTTAGCCTCCGCATAGAACATCGCTTCAGCACCGGCAGCCAGGTTATGGCCATATGCTATCAGTACAGCTTTGTTCTGATCCAAAGTGCCCATTCCTATCTCCACGAGTGGCGCGTTTGGATCACCGCGTGGCATGTTATAAGCCACTATCTGCAGCATATCGCAGATCTCTTTTCCAAGAGAATCGATCATTCCGCTGTGAAGGGCCTTCGACTCGAAATCATGATAATCCCCCTCTTGGCCGGTGTGCGTGGCTGCAAGGAGCTGGGTTATCTGCTCTTCGCAGTATTCAAGAGCCTTGCCGAAATCCTTCAAGCTCTTTGGTCTGATGCCGATGATGGTCTCGGTCAGTGGCGCAGTTACCAGTATATCCGTACCCATGTCAAATTTCATATCACCAAATTTATCTAGGATCCAGTGATAGAGATGTCTTCCGTGTGCGGTATGCGCGCATGTGCCCATCAGACATGCGACCAGAACTATCTTTCCGCAGGTGCCCGCCATATCTATACCGCATGCACCACGCTTGTTGCCGGTGAGATCGCATGGGCCGTATGTACAGAGGGTACAGGTATCGTCCGCCGGCGCGTAAAATATTCTATAACGATTCAATATCTTGAAGTCCCAGTCGCGCAGGGTTGCGATCTGTGGCTTCGGGAATGGCCCCATCGGCTGGTCCCATTCCTCCTCTTCTTTAACGACAGCTCCAATGTTAATTTGGACATTCTTCATGTCCTCTATTGTAAAGCTGCCCTCGAGCTTTGCCATCGGGTTCTTGGCCTCCTTTCCTGTATATGCAGCTCACCTTTTGAGCGAACCACATAAAACCCTTTCGGCGGGTTGTTGTTTTATAAAATTGATAACGCTGTTTAATATGTTTTAAATATTATATGTATTAATAATACTATTAGATGACATACATAATATGAAATTCTTCTAAGATATTATTAATATATAATTTAAATGTTTTTATACAATAGTAAACTTTCGCATTCGGATGCTTCATGATCTCATTTCCAGTTTTAAGAATATATATATCATTCGATGTTACATAAAACAAACGATTCCGTCGAGGGGATATGGCTATTCAGTGTTAAAAGTCTATATCGCGAATAGATCCTCTCAGATCGGAGCTATTTTAGCATGCAATATTGTACAGATCCCAACAGAATTTAGGATTCGGTCTTGTACTCGCTCTACTGAAAATCATCACAGAATCGAATGCAAGGGATTTATTTCCTGCCAGAGAGCTATCAGTCCACCGGTTAGCGCTATTCAGTAATCTGAGCACGCCACCTAGGCTTCGAGGGCATGCCTTACGACTGGCAGATGATTGGAAGTCGTCTCAAAATTATCGGTCCTTCTCCCGCCTGAGAATCCCCACCATTTGTACGAATCTGAGGACGCACAACCAATCTTCCCGTGTTGTATTGATATCCTCCTAGTCCCAAGCGAAGTGGGAGCACATCGTGGGTGCTAGGGTAGGTCGCGATGGGATCTGCAGCGCATGTTGAAGGTAATCATGAGATGAGTAGTCGTAGAAATTTTGAGACAACTTCTGATATAAACAATCCTCCGCTAGCTTCAAATCATTGAGCTTCTAGGGGCTGTAGATGAAAGTTCGCAGAAGCTTTGCGGTGGTGGAGCCATGCCAGCATGGCGGCAGGATTAGAGAGATCTCCAGAAAGCTTGGTTCTGGTATCCTGGATTTCAGCGCCAACATCAACCCTCTCGGCTCCCCACCGCTTGATGATCTCGTTCTGAAAGAGCTCAAGAACATCTCTCACTATCCTGATAACACATACATAGAGTTCAGGGAGGCAGCAGCTTCTTTTGTGGACGTGGATCCCGATAATATTGTTCCTGGAAACGGCTCCTCCGAGATAATCCGGATGTTCTCAGAGGTATGCATCGATCTCGATGAGCTGGCGCTGATACCTTCTCCGACATTCGGGGAGTACGAAACGCAATCAAGGATTGCAGGCGCGCGTATTTTAAAAACTGAGCTGGGAATGCCGGTTCAGCGCGATCTCAAAACCGTTTTTGATGACGATCTCTTGAAGGTAGCAAAAGCTGCATTCTTCTGCAACCCTAACAATCCCACAGGCCATCTCACATCCCGAGAGGAGTTGGTACAGCTGGCGATGCGCTGTGATGCTAACGATGTATTTCTGCTCCTAGACGAGGCATTCATAGAGCTATCAGACCCGAATCAGAGCCTCGCCAAGATGGCGCCTGAGATGGACGGGCTTGTGGTTATGAGATCTCTGACAAAATCCTTCGGCGTTCCCGGCCTCCGTCTCGGCTTTGCTGTTACGAACAGCAGGCTTGCGGAGGTCATGAATAAAGCGAGAATACCCTGGTCGATAAGCTCAATAGCAGCTTCGGCCGCTGTGCACCTCCTGAGGAATCGAGAATTTCTGGAGAGGAGCCGAGAGCTTGTGCTTAATGAGCTCGAATGGCTCACAGCTGCCTTGAAGAGCGTAGGGCTTAAGCCGCTCAGAAGCAGCACAAACTTCATACTCATCGATATATCAGATACGGGCATGAGCTCCGCTGAGATTGTGCAGAGAATGCTGGATGAGGGAATACTCATAAGGGATTGCAGCTCGTTCGGTCTCGGTCAGAGGTACGTGAGGGTCGCTGTGCGCAAAAGGGATGAGAATGAAAGGCTGGTCACGGCCTTCAAGAAGATCCTGGAGGAGAGATGAGCTCCAGAGAGGGATGCGAGCGGTATCCATGCCACTTCGATGGGCAGGACTGCACATTCTGCTTCTGTCCGTTTTACCCGTGCCTCGACACCTCTTTAGGTATGATGGTCGAAGGGGTATGGAGTTGTAACAGCTGCACGCTGGTTCATAAAGCTGAAGTTGCAGAGGAGATCGTAGAGGGCCTCTTCAACGATGTGGATATCTCTCTGCTCTGGAGAAGCATAAGGTCGCAGATATGATCGAACCAACGCCTTTCGCGGTTCTGCTCGTAGCGCTTCTGATCGATATAATCTTGGGTGAGCCGCCTTCGGTTATTCATCCAGTAGTGATCATGGGAAAGGCCATAGATATTTTAAGGGGTCTGCTGCCACCACGAAAGCTCTCCGGCTTTTTGATCTCTGCTCTCTTGATATGCGGAGCCGTGATTATCGCCAATGCGCTCATCCATATCGCATATATCTCTGGTAATGCCATCGGCGGCTCTTCTATCAGCGATCTAATGGCTCTGATGATCTCTGCGTATCTCCTTAAATCCACGTTCGCCTTCAGAAGTCTGATTTCGACATCTAGGGAGATTGGGGTGCTCATAGATGAAGACCTAGATGAGGCGAAGAGGCTTCTGCCAGCACTGGTCAGCAGGAATCCATCAAACCTGACGAGATATCAAGCGAGATCAGCGGTTATAGAGTCGCTCTCCGAGAACTATGTCGATACAATAATATCTCCTCTTTTTTATTACGTCATCTTCTCGTATCTCGGCTACGGCGTTGAAGCTGCTCTGGCATTCAAGGCCGTGAGCACGATGGACAGCATGCTCGGCTACAAGACAGACGAGCTCCGGGAGATAGGCTACCTGCCGGCGCGTTTGGACGATCTCCTGAACTGGATTCCGGCGAGGCTGAGCGTGCCGCTGATCATGATCTCCTCGATAAACAATGCTGCGAACATTTTTAAAATCACGCTGCGATATCATTCAGCCACTCCCAGTCCGAACTCCGGCTGGCCGATGGCAGCTGTCGCTGGCGCGCTGAACATAAGAATGGAGAAGCCTGGGGTATACACAATACATGACGAGGGGAGAGAGCCGGAGAGCGAGGACATATCTGCATCGCTATGGCTCGTCGGAAAGGCGATGTTTTTAGCGGCACTGCTGTCAGCCTTGCTGGTGCTGTAAAATTATGGGTGGCCTTCAGTGGCAGCTCACTGAGTGAGCCCCACACGCCACCTGAGCAACCTGTCCTCCACTATGCCTCTGAAGGCCCTGTCGAGGAAGAGCCCCAGCAAGCCCAGAACGATCATGTAGAGCAGGACGTGATCCATCTTGTGGAGGTAGTAGTAAGACCATATCCTGTATCCGAGACCGCTTGTGCTCACCCCGAACATCTCCGCGGCGACCAGGCACATCCAGGCTATGCCCATCGCGATTCTTATCCCGCCGGCTATAGATGGGAGCGCATAGGGGAGGGCAACATAACGTATTAGATCCCTGTCTTTTGTCGCGCCCAGAACCTTTGCAGACTCCACATAAACGCGGGGCAGATTTCTGAATCCGACGTAGGTGTTTATCAATATGGGGAAGACCGCACCCACGAAGACTATGAAGCCCGCTGACTCATGGCTGAGACCGAACCAGACGATGGCAAATGGTATCCACGCCAGAGGCGGTATCGGCCGAACAACCTCTACGATGGGATCTATAATCCTGTCAAGGGATCTGGACCACCCCATGCCCATGCCGAAGGGCATGGCCACAAGCATGCCCGCGAGGAGACCTATCGAGAAGTGCAGCATGCTGATGGGCAGATCATAGAAGAGTATGTCCCTCCAGCTAGAACCGAAGGCATAGACAACATCCAAAAAGCTCGGAAGAATCAGAGAGTCGTTCACGGCCATCGCTGATATCTGCCATACTGCCAGCATGCCCATGAGAGAGAGGGCCTGAACCCCCTCCCTTCTGAGCGTCCCGTAAACTCTTATCTAGCTCGCCCCCTTCACCTTCTCGTAGAATCTCAGATCGAATAGCTCTTCCTCTGAGAGCATCCTCTTTGTGTAGTTCAGCTCGTAGTTGACCCTTGCGTACTCCATCGTGGACGGTATCTGTATATTTGGATCGCTGATCCATCTGCCATCCCAGTTCTTCATCGAATGCTCCACGACGCTGAGGTCCTGCTTGGTTCGATCTGCATAGATCCTTGCTGCCTCATCCGGATGCTCATAAATATACTCGGTGGCCTTTATGTGCGTCCGTATTATCTGCTCCACAAGCTCGGGATGCTCCCTGATGAGCTTTCCACTCACCACAAGACTGCAACATGCGTGGTCCGGCCACATCTCTCCCGATTGTACAACAACCCTTCCTTTGTCTGCAAGCTCTATCACAGACGGCGACGGCGCTGGAAGCAGAACGCCATCAACCTGACCAGCAAGCATCGCAGTGACTGCATCCCCGGGACCCATTGGAAGTATCTTAACCTTCGACGGATCAACGCCGTTGTCCTTGAGCCATTTCCTCAGGACGGTATCCTGGATCGATCCAGGCGGAAAAGTCCCTATGCTCAACCCAATCAGCGACTCAGGTCCTGTGTATGGTATGTCGTTTCTCAAAACGAGAGAAGAGCCGTTTGTATTCACACCTGCAACTATCTTCGCATCGAGGCCGCCAGCTATCGCAGATATGGGCGGTGCGGTTCCGACATAGGCCACATCGAGACTTCCAGCGAGCATCGCCTGCATCTCAGGCGGCCCTGATGGAAACTCGAACTCCTTTACCTCCGTGACGCCAAACGGCTTCAGGTCCTCCAGCCACCAGCCCTTCTCCATGGCAACCATCTCAGCTATCTGATGAGTGCTGGGCTGGTAGCCGATTCGGAGTGTTATGTTCTCAGATGGTGTTTTTGTTATACAGCCCAAAGAGGCCATCACCACCATCCCGACGAGCAAGAAGACGAAAGTATGCCTCAATATCCTCACCATTCGCCCTTAATCAGCTAAGCTATTAAGTGTTTTCCTGTCTGACGGGAAAATTTCTCTTTTTGGGAAAAAACAGCGACAACGTCTCTACAAAAATACGGTAACTCACGATCAAAGAGATAAGATTCTACCGACAATCTCCTCTACAACAGATTCGTTTATAGAATCGATATCGCAAATCTTATTTGGGACCTCGATGCCACCAAGAACGATCTTGGGATAGTGGCTGCTCTTGAATCCTTCGAGTATGACGAACTCGATATCACGGGATCTCATCTCTTCGAGGGCAGAGTCGAGGCTGCCCTCTGGCGTAACCACGATCTGTCCAAGCCCTATGCCAACAGCGACATCCGCGCCCGCCTTGAGATGTCTGTAGGTGTCTCCCCTATCCACCTCGTGCCCAGGCATATGCTTTATCGTCCCCACACGCCCGTATCTCTTGAGGGATTTAACCAACATCTCGATCAGAGATGTCTTGCCGGATTTGTGCGGGCCCACGACAGCCACTATCTTCAACCATCTCACCTACAGAAGAAGCGCCTCGATGAATCTCATATAGCTCACTAGATCCTCTATCCTTACGTTCTCGTCTACACCATGCGCGTTGCTCTCCAGCTGCCTTCCAACCCCATAGACAGCTGCTGGTATCTTGGTGATCTCGGTCACATAAGCCTGATCGAGACTTCCCTGGGCTCCAGATACCGCCGGCTCTATTCCGGTTGCCTTTTTTACGGCGTCCTTCACCTCGATAACCCACGGATGCTCTGGATCTATCTTCATCGGAGGGTAGCCGGGCCAGAGCTTGAGACTGACATCGGGGAAGGCGCTCACGATCTCCTCGAGCTCCTTCATCGCATCCTCCATCCTCTCCTCCGGAATCACCCTGCGATCGCCGCGGAATACGCACCTGTCAGGCACTATGTTCTCCTTTATGCCGCCATGTATCACATTTATGTTGAGGATCGGCATCATATGAGCTATTCCTCTATCCCGCAGCACAGAGCTTGCTGGAAGCGCAGACCTCTTGGACTCGACCCTCTTCTTATGCCTGAGTACGGCATCTATGACGGGCAGCGATTTCTCGATCGCGTTGTCGCCGAGAAAGCTGGAGCCGCTATGTGCTGCCCTTCCCAAAACCGTGACCTCCCAGGTGATTATGCCATTCGAGCCTATCACTACATCATCTGAGAAGCCATCCATGCAGAGCATCTTATCCCCCTTGACGAGACCGACATCAGCGAGGTAGCAGAGTCCCGAATAACCGCCGACCTCCTCATCGGTCGTTAAAAGCAAACGGAGGTTGTATTTCGGCTTATCCTCCTTCAGAATAGCTCTCAGCGCTGCAAGAAGCGCTGCGACAGCCCCCTTGGAATCCGATACACCCCTTCCGTAGGCTCTGCCGTTCTTGATCGTTAATGAGAATGGATCCGTGGACCAGTTGTCGCCAGGGGGCACAACATCCAGATGTGTGTATATAACCAGAGTCTCGTCTCTGCCTAGATCCAGATCCGCGATTAGATTCACTCTATCTCCGAAGAGGCGTGTGTCCGCGCACTTTGACTCGAATACATCCGAGGGCATGACAAGCTTTTTCGTGGCGAAGCCCATGCCGTTGAGTATCGGAATAAGATAATCGATTATCTCGTGATAGAAGCTTCCAGGCGGAGCCACAGTCCTGAAGGCAATGAGATCTTCCAGAAGATCCAGCATATATTCAAACTCTTTGTCCACGATCATGAAACGCTGTATTGCTAAAAGCGATTTATAGCATTAACGCGAGCATCGCTGAAATAGATTGCGATCGAGGATCTGGACGTGTCCGAATAAGGATTAAGCGTTTCTGACATACAGAAGCGGTAAAGGTCCAAAGTTCTGGCATAAGCGCTTATCCGGAGAGGTCCGAGGATCTATGGCGCACCGCTTTTGATCTTATTATTCGGCACACCCTCCCCTAACTGATACTCTGGGCACATCACTTCGATTTATGCAGTTGTTCTATAGCCACATCAAGCTCGAATCCAGCTTCCTGATTCTACATCAGATGCTTCTTCAGATGGCTCATAAGAACCTGCTTCGGATAAGCTCCAATCATCCTGTCGACGAGCCTGCCGTTCTTGAATACCAGAAGCGTGGGTATGGCTGTGATGCCGTATTTCCTCGATGTCATAGGGTTCTGATCCACGTTCAGCTTTCCGAAGACCGCTCGCCCCTTCAGCTCGCGTGCCATCTCATCTATGACAGGAGCTATGGCCCTGCACGGCCCGCACCATTCGGCCCAGCAGTCGACCACGAATAAGGGATACTGATTTACAGCGGCATCTATACTGCTGTCCGTCACCAAAACAGGCCGATCTGGATACTCTATACGCACATCCTCTTTGCTTTCCTTTGCAGCTAGCGCCCTCTTGAGCTCCTCGAGCTTCTTGCGCCTTATCTCATCCAGCTCATCCATAACGATCCTCCAGTTTAGCAGCTGCCTCGCATATCAACGATCTGAAGTGATCAAGCTTTCCGGGTATTATCCTGTAGGGAAGCAACGTGAAGTCCATGAACTCCAGAAGATCCTCTTCGTAATCCGCTCCGTTTCCGAGGGTATCTATGAAGATCGCGCCCTTAAAGCACCCCATCTCAAGCCGTGCTTCCTCCATCCCCCAGCCGAGACGCTTGAAGATATCGCGCCAGCATTCGATCCAGCCGGGGCTGAGATAGAAGTAAAGCCCCTCTGATGCTATCCTCTCAACCTCACGCCTCGTTATAAAAGCATCTATGCAGTTCTGGCAGTCTATCAGCGCAGCCTTGTATCCACTTAGAATATCATTCATCTTCGGATGGCATGCGCCATAGACTACGATTATTTTATCATATCTGCATGACCTCAAGGCCTCTTTGAGCTTCGCCTCCAGCTCATCGAAATCCACATGCAGACCAGGATCCAGGTAGATGGGCTCGAAAGAGAAATCGAGATCACCGGAGATGAACTCTATCTCCTTTCTGAAGACACCACAGGCGATCATCGAATATCTCATAAGTTCACCAGCTAAAGAAAACTCAATCTCCTGCCTATTGCCAGATGCTCGGATTTACTGTAAATCATGCTTGCCACTGCGATATCCTGGATCGCCAGGCCGGTCGAGTCGAAGATCGTTATCTCTCCCGCATCCACCCTGCCGGGCAGCTTCCCGGCCACTATCTCGCCGAGCTGCGCGTATATCTCGTCCTCTCGATACACGCCCGTCGATATCGGAACATTAACCTCTCCTGAGTGTATCGCCTGATGAAGATCATCGACGACGACCTTCGCGCGCTTAAGCAAAGATGCCTCCAGTTCCTGTTTTCCTGGGGCATCAGCGCCGATGGCATTTATGTGCGTCCCCTCTTTGACCCAATCGGCTAGAACCACGGGCTTTCTGGAAGGGGTTGCTGTGACCAATATGTCGCAATCACATGCATCTCTGACATTCCTCTCAATGAGGTAATCGCAATCCAGGAACGATTTCGCATCGGATTCGAATGCCTTTGCGCGATCAAGGCTCACATCAGCGACACGCACCGTCTCTATATCAAAAAACCTCGCGAGAGCCATGAGCTGCGTCCTCGCTTGTGTTCCCGCGCCCACAATTCCTACAACGCGCGATTCCGGGCGCGCCAGGTGCTTGGCAGCTATTCCGCCAGCAGCTCCTGTGCGTACGGCTGTAAGATACGTTCCGCCCATTACGGCCAGCGGTGCTCCCGTCTCGACCGAGTTGATTATCACAAGGGCCATTACAGTGGGAAGGCCAATCTCGGGGTTCTGGGGGTGCGAGTTCACGATCTTCACGCCGGTTGCATTGAGTTTTTTGATGTATGCAGGCATTGTCCTGAGGTCGCCCTTTTCGTAGTAGAGGTATGACTTCGGAGGCATCTGAACCCCGCCCAGGCCGTGCTCCCGGAACGCGATCTCCACAGCAGGAATCGCATCATCCATGCTGAGCAGCGATTTGACATCGTCTTCGGAAAGCCATAGAACTTTCAAGCGCAACACCGTCCTGCAAAAAGATGTTATGAAAGATAATCTTAGCTATTGCTGAATCTATCATCTCGCTGGGCTGCCAAAAGATTTCGAAAAGATGTTATGAAAGATAATCTTAGCTATTGCTGATGGAGAGATACGATGTCGCTGTGATCGGCGCCGGCCCCGCAGGAACAATGGCAGCGAAATACGCATCGTTGGCAGGAGCCAAAACTGTCGTCCTTGAGGAGCATAAGAGCATAGGTTATCCTGTGCAGTGCGCCGGCCTTCTGGGCATCAGGGCGCTTGAGGCATCTGAGCTCGCAGGAGATCGGTTTCTTCTAAACCCATTCAAGGGTGCTCTCTTCGTATCGCCATCCGGATATCGCCTTTCAGTCAAATCATCCTCGATCAAGGCATGGGTCGTTGACAGAGGTCTTTTCGATAGAAGCATGGCGGCAGAGGCTGTTCGGCATGGAGCGGAGATCATGCCCGGGACATATGTGAGATCCGTAAAGAGATCCAACAGCGCGATGTACTTGCAGCTTGCCGAGAAGATGATCTCCGCGAAGGTCGTTATATCTGCTGAAGGCGTAAAAGCATCTATCGCAAGAGATTTTGGTTTGAGGCCTCCGAGGCGTCTCCTCTCCGGTGCTCAAGTTGAGGCGCGATTCGATGTCGAGGATATCGAATCTGTCGAGGTACATCTTGGTAGCTCCGCCCCCGGCCTCTTCGCATGGGTGATCCCGATCTCCAGGGATTATGCAAGAATAGGATTGTGCTCGGAGGGAAATGCATGCGCTCATCTAAAAAGATTCCTGAGCTCCGCGGAAATAAAAGAGAGGCTCTGCGGTTCGCCGGTCGGGCTTGTTGTTGGGGGCCTTCCGCTGGGTCCGCCTCCCAAGACAGCATTCAGCGGATTGCTGGTCGTCGGGGACGCCGCGGCACAGGTTAAGCCCACATCTGGTGGGGGCATATACCCGGGACTGATATGCGCCAAGATAGCCGGGAGGATCGCAGCCGAATACGCGCTGAGCGGCGCGCCACTCGAGCGATACGACAGAGCTTGGAGATCCATCATCGGGAGAGAGCTCTCCATAGGAATGAGGGTCAATGATATGCTCAGAGGAATGAAGGATGGCGATCTCGATGCGCTTATAAGAAAGATGGCGGGGAGAGCAGATATCCTCAGAACGATAGAGGATTACGGCGATATAGATCTGCCGAGCGGGGTTCTGTTAAAGCTGATGCCCTTGATCTTGAGGGACCCTGAGCTTCTGAGGTGGCTTCTTAAAGCGATATTCTGAGCGTATCGCAGACTGATTGGGAACTTTGGGGGATAGCCGCTCGCTGAGAAGGCCGGAGGTTCCTGCGATCCAACAAGTCGAACGCGTCGTCGCTCTTCTCTTCGGGTCTCGAGGCTGTATTACTTTCTCAAAGGTGTTCCGTCAAAAGATATCGATTATAGAGAGGGGGAGTAAGGTATAGCAAAGACACCGGTCTTCAGGCCGTAGATGAAATCACCAAGACTCGAGTTTGTATGATTTGGTTCTATGCTATCGGAAAAACACACATTGTCTCTCTAACTTTCATTTGCGAACATCTATCGAGCTGTAATTCGAGACATGCGTCGAGGACTATTAATTCTTGCCTGCTATGTCGAATAATTCGAGGCAGTGGGTCGAAGGATATCGATTCTTATTGAATTTTTGATTTGCGTGAGTTGGTCCTATGCTATTGGATTTCTGAACATTATTAGCATTCTTGCCATGATCTTAAAACTCCAGAAGGGATCTCTGGCCGGCTGGCTTTCCGGAGGTGGTTTTAAGAGATATACGACCGTATCTTCCGCCACCTCCTGGCGTCACGACCACATCTCCTCTTCTAAATGCCTCGATCGCTCTCCTCACCCTCTCGTCCGTCTTAAGCTCACTGAGATCTGTGTGGAGAAGAACCTCTATCTCAGTTCTCTCAGATACGAGATCGCTCCATATCTTTTTGACACCACTCGTAAAAACACTCTTATGGCCTATAGCCATCGCGATGATCTCGGCAAGAGGGATTATATGAATGTAAGGAGGCCTGTGATCGGGGTGTATCGGCTGTGGGTAATCCGCTAAGATCTCCACTCTGTCTCTCACGCCCAGCTTTATGATTCCGCCGCAGGAACACCTCCCCATCAGCTCGTCCATCTCCTTCATAGAGTACTGCCTGTAGCATCTGGTGCATGCGGTTCTGTTGTACTTTCCCTCCGCTGGATAGAAGCCGACGTTTAAAAGCGGCCTTCTCCCGGATCTTCGATATATAGCGAGAGCGATATCATCGAAGCTGAGATCTCCGAGCTCGAGCTGATTGAACTCCCGTCCAAGCTTGTTGGACCACGGGGAGTGGCCATCTGAGTTTGAGAGAAACGTCTTATCATGCAGCTCCTGTATTCGATCTGCGTAATCCGAATCGGCGCTGAGGCCGAGCTCCACGAACGCCACATCTCCTGCTCGATCAGCGTAACACTCTCTGAGGGATCTGTAATGAGCGAATATACCGGTCCATGGTGTGAAGGCGTGGCTCGGTCCGATGAGACAACCGGCCTCTGCGCATATCTCTGCTATCTCAACGCCGCTCATCCCGATCTTTGGCCTTCCGTCTGTGTCTATGCTGCTCGAGCTCTTTCGGAACTCCTCTCTCAGCTCCTCAGCCTTGGAACGATCCGGGATAATTATGAGATGATGTACGCCCTTCGAATCCTCTACCTCGGCTGTGATGACAAATCCTGTTGTATCATGCCATAAGAGACCATCCCTCTCAGGAAGCCTGGCGATCTCGTTCAGCCATGCGGGATGTAGCGCATCGCCCGTCCCAACGATATGAATCCCCTTCTTTTTAGCTTCTGCAGCTATGGTATCTAAATCCATCATCTCCGATGTGGCTGCCGAGTATTTTGAATGGATGTGGAGATCTAAATTCACCTTCATGTGTCACATCTCGCTTAGGCGGGCCTTTGCATGGCTGGCATGCAGCTCTCCTCCAAAGAGCGCATCGTATGAGCACAATGATATATTTTTTGCAGCTGCTGCACATGCTGCAGATAAAGCTTGTTTTCTCAAGAAAGTCATAAAGTTAGCCCGGATAAACAATAGCTGGAAGTCCTATATCTTCGTGGATCTTTTTCGAACCTCCCTTCAAAAATCTCTGATCATGATGTTTACCCAGCTAATGCGAGGCCGCAGGTCTTTTCCTGCCGAATATGAGTTGGGGATCGCCCATTGCCACCACGTCCGTCCTCTAATGCGAGGCTGCAGATATTTTCCTGCCGATTATGAGAGCGACATTTCGATCGTTCTCGTTCTTCATAAAGCCGGCGTGAACAGGATGGTCGCCTACGATCATGATCATCGTTCCGGGGCTTGCCCTTCTGAATATACATCCTATGTGTGAATCTATGCATACAGCGGCTTCTATGAATCCTTCAAGTGAAGAGCCATTGTGTGCTGCCTTATCTATACCTATAAAGTAGGTCACAACAAGATCTGGATCTGTTGACAGCGCCTCTAATGTAAGCCTGCATATCGCACGGTCGAACTCGAGAGGATCCAATGTTCTTGGAACCGCGCCGATGTATTCGATAAGCCCGTCGTAGACCTCAGCCCCCTCCTTCTCCATGATGACCGCGGACCTCAAACCAGATGTGCTTGCTATCTCCGGCACGCTCAGAATCGGCGATCTCTTGGCGCTCTCAGTGTCGTATATCCCGTGACGTTCAGGTTTAAGACCGCTCAGTATCGATGCTATGGCCGGAGATGTGTGATCTGAGACGTGAAGAGCTTTGAACACAAGACCGGACGCGGCAATATTTTTGATATGTGTCAAATGCGGAAGAAACGAATGATATAGGCCGTATCCGAGACTGTCCACTATGATCAATATCGCCTTCGAGCACCTCCATCCCTTGATCTCTCTTATCGGCGTCCCATCTGGATCCGGAAGGTGTATTCCAAGCAGATGCGCTATGCTCGGCGCTATATCAATCTGGCTTACCATCAATTGAAGGCTATACAGGTAATTAGCTTATTATGGTTGTGGCCCTCCGGAAGAGCTCAACGATATTCGTGGCATGAAGTCGGTGCGAAAAACGCTTATGACCATCTCCTCTGTAATGAAAATGCTCTTTGTTCAGGGGCATTTTCGTTCCACGCCTACGAATCATTTCCTATGGATGAGCTGTTCACAATGAAGGTTCTGTTGCCATGTACTTCACCAGCTCCAAGCCGACGGACCTGTCCCGATAAGCGCTGAGGCCAGAAGTTTGGACCTTTACCGCTTCTGCATGTCAGAAATACTTAATCCTTATTCGGACAGGTCCAAGCCGACCATCAAATCCGCTAAATAGTATTAGCAGATTCTTCAACACGATGGTCCTCGTCGATCCGTATGGCAGGAATGTCACCGGCTTGAGGATGTCGATAACATCGAGATGCAATCTGAGATGCATATACTGCCATCATGAAGGAGAGATGCACTCAGGGCGCGAGATCTCAAGAGAGATGGCGATAAATATCGTGGATGTGGCATCACAACTTGGAATAAAAAGCGTGAAGATCACCGGCGGCGAGCCTCTTCTGCGCCGAGATCTCGAGTCCATGATCTCGGGGTTCAGGCAGGTCGCGCCTGGGGTTGAGGTGTCTATCACAACAAATGGCGTATTTCTTGATGAAAGAGCCGAGTCGCTTAAAGACGCGGGTCTCTCCAGAGCCAACATAAGCCTGGACACGCTCGATCCAGATAGGTACATGCGCATCACCGGCGCGAAGGAAGGCGATCTCGAGAGGGTCTTGGACGGCATAGATGCTGCTCTGCGAGCTGGCATAAGACCCTTAAAACTGAATATGGTTGTTCTGAAGGAGAATGCAGAGGATATTCAGAGGATGATGGAGTTCTCCAAAAAAAAGGAGGTCATCCTACAGCTTATCGAGCTTCTCGGTGATGGAGCAAAAGGCGATCTCGAGAGGATAGAGAGAGAGCTTGCAGAGAGCGCGGATGAGATCATAACAAGAGAGATGCATCGCCGCAAAAAGTACTTTTTGGATGGGGCTGTTGTCGAGGTCGTCAGGCCCATGGATAACACCGAGTTCTGCGCCAATTGCACGAGACTGAGAGTGACATCAGATGGCAGATTGAAGCCATGCCTCTTGAGAAACGACAACCTCGTGGAGATAAGATCTTCAGAGCCGGAGGAGATAAAGAGGGCGATACTCGAGGCTGTCGAAAAAAGAGCGCCGTTTTTCAAGAGAATTTGAATCGCAGGCATCAGATCGCTTCGAACGATGCGCAATCTCAAACACTCATGACCTGAGGTCATGAAAGCGTTTGGAAGAGGGTTAGTTGGTATGTATGCGCAGACTGTTTATTTGGCGTTTGAACGCGAACTCGAACATTCATGGCAAACACATTCTCTTTGAGTTTCTCTTCCACACACCGGATGTGGTTCTCTCCTTGAGATCTCATGCTCTCCGAAGGATTTAACGTCTATAAGGTATACGCTCAAAGCATGAATATCTCCCGTCGTCTCTTCAAACCCAAACCGAGGATAGCCGAAAGCCCTCCGGTGAATCTTCTGGAGCTGAGAAGCAAGCCATACTACATAGTAGCATCGGTGGAGGTGGGCAACACAACAACGAAATCGATTCTCACAGCTACCGATTTGGAGAAGGGAAAGACGCAGATAATCAACAAGACCGTCCGCATGACTCGAGATGTCAGGCCGCCGAAGCCTGATGAGGAGATATTCGGCAGGACTATCTGCGGGACACCTCTCACAAAAGAGTCCGTTGCCGAGCTTGTAAAAGATACTCTGCTCGAGAGCCATCGTTCAGCTGGCCTACAGATCGAGAGGGACCTCAACTTCGTGGTGAGATCCACGGGTGTCGTTGCGGAGTTCGACTCTCCGGAGGAGGTCGGGATATTCATTCAGGCCCTCGCTCAAGGCTGTCTGGATGCCGGCGTTCCCCCCAGGCTCATGACTCCTGCTATGTCGATATACAACATTCCTGAGAGGTTTCGCAGATATTCTCTCATAGACAAGATAGTCTTCAACGGTCCAGTAGCCTCGGTCTGGCCGCCGATGGGGGCAACTGGTGTCGAGATCGTCGCAAATGAGATGGAAGGTGAGCTGGCAACCGCAGGGATAAAACAGGGCGCCAAATGGACGGATGTGGATTTCAGGAACCCATGCCTTGCGATGGATTTCGGCACAACTCTAGACGGCAGGATAACCAATGAAGAGCTTCCCTATGCCAAGACGGTGGGCAACTTCTGCGGAATAGCAGGCGCCATACCAGATGCTATCGTGAGAGGGACAGGTCTTGTGGATGGGACGACCGGCACTGCGCTGGATCTTTTTAAAGGTAAGAATTCAAATGTAAATAAAAAAGCGAAAGAATACGCTGCGGAGATAGATGAGCTGATAAAAATAGAGCGCGTCCCAGTTGGAAAGAAGCGATACGGCTATGTTCCTCTGGATGCGGTCGCCGCGCAGAAGCTTGGCGTCGTGCTTATAGGCTGCGATTGCGGCGAGAACGGCTCTCAGCTTCACAAACTATCAGAGATCGGATGGGAGATCCACAAGAGAGGTGGCCTGAAGACGCTCTCTGCAACGCTCGATCTCGTAAGCGCGAAGATAGCGAGAAGGCTTGTTGAGGTCGCCATCGAGGAGGGGTTGGTAACAAAGCGGACCGCCATAGGTGTTACAGGCAGGGCCGGAATAACGGGGAGCAAGCCGGAACTGATCTTAGAGGAGATCGGAACGCTGGGTCTTTACGACGAGCCGGAGAAGAATCTGGTCTTCGTTGATGATGGTCTGGCAAGAGGCGCTGCCGTCATGGCGAGGTGCATGAACTCGATGGGCACCCCAAAAAATCCCATGGGCGGAATCAGGGGAGGCAGATGCATACTGAAGGAGAGGATCGCTTATGAGGTTAGCAGACAGCCAACTGCTGGCATACCACAGGCCGACAAGAGGCATATAGTAAGCGATTATGTGGCGGAGGGCCATCTGAAAAGATGAAGCTGAAGGTTGGTGAGGGTTCGGAGATCCCGATCTCGGTACTCAGAATCGATTCTCGCGAGAGGTACCTTTGGATTTCATTGGAGAAGGTGCCGGTGGAGGAATTCCCTCCATGTATCAGGAACATCATCAAAAGCGAGTCCAAGAAGGGAAGCAATCGTGCCGGCGCGATTCTAGCATCATTTCTTGGACAAGCCGGCTGGCGCGAGCAGGATGCTTTAGAGCTCTGGAGGGGATTTGCGGAGAGGCTGGGAGTCAAGGCATCCATATTCAAGAAGTGGTTTGGAAGAATGCACTGCCCTTCATGCCGTACGATAAAGAGCGAGGCCGCCGGCTATCCAGATCTCGGCCTCTCAGGCCTGAAGTACTGTGTGCCAGATGATAGGTGCAGCAGCATATCATGGCCGCTGGAATACTCTCTTGTCACGCCTTGCTGGGGCTGGCTCAAACCTCTTGGAAGAAAAACCATTGTTCATGTTTACAACTGGCTCTCGGCCCGTGAGGAGGCATTAGAGGTATCCGAAGATGCGAGGATCGAGCTCGAAAAGGCGGTGGCTGATGCAGGGTCTGACCGGCAGATCTTTGTTACTAAGACCAGAGAGAGGGGCAGGCTTCGTATAAGGTTTATAGTCAGGGAGCAGGAGCTCAGGAAGAGCATGCTCTCCGATCTCCTCTGAAAAGATTTATCTCTTAGGAGCGCTTTTGCCAACCACGCCTGGGATGTAACCGATTGGTTGAATCAGGCCGAGGTGAATAGATTGAGGTCTTTCTACGGATACATAAGAGACGCGTGGAACTCTCCCGCAAAGAGCTATGTGGGAAGGCTCCGGATGCAGAGAATGATCGCCTGGCGGCGAGAGCGCAGCGTGCAGAGGATCGAGAGGCCAACCAGACTCGATAGAGCGAGGACTCTGGGATACAAAGCCAAGCAGGGGATTGTGCTGGCCAGGGTGAGGGTGAGAAGAGGTGCCCTGCGAAAGTCCCGATACGTGAGGAACAGAAGGACCAAGCACATGGCGATGCACAGACAGAACCCCGGAAAGAGCCTTCAGAGGATAGCGGAGGAGAGGGCATCCAGACGCTTCAGGAACATGGAGGTCCTCAACTCATACTGGGTCGGCGAAGACGGCAGGCACAAGTGGTTTGAGGTCATACTCGTGGATCCGCACCATCCTGCTATCAAGAGCGATAGGGATCTCGCCTGGATCTGTAATGGCGTTCATCGTGGCAGGGCCGAGAGAGGCAAAACAAGCGCAGGCAAGAAGGGCAGAGGTCTGCGCAGGAAAGGCTTCGGAACGGAGAAGACCCGCCCCAGCATAAGGGCACACGATGGTAAGGGTAAGTGATTCACAGGGTGCACTTCAGGGCATTCGCCTCTGCGACAGAGGACGAGGAGAGGGTCAAGAGCGCCCTAGCCATTTTTGTCCCGCTGGATTGCATTAAGGTGAAGAAGGCTACAGGTTATTACGGGAATCCCATAACAATCCTGGAGGCGGAGCTTCGCAGGAAAGAGGGACTGGAGTTCCTTCAGCTGCTCAGGGAGCAGCTCACACCTTCAGAGATCTCCAGACTCCGGCGGGAGATACCGAGCAGGGTGGATGAGGATTGCAAGCTTCACCTCCGGCTCGATAAGCAGGCCGCATACAAAGGTCTGGTGAAGTTAGCAGATACGGGCGATGCAATTGATGTTACCGTGCATGTGGCAACATATCCTTCGAGTCACGATGAGGCTGTGAGGCTGCTCAGGGAGATCATCTGAGGGGGACGATGTTGTATTACGAGGCCAGGGTCCATGCTATACCCCATGGCTCGTCATCTCCGAGCAGGATGGCGCTTGTCGCTCGACGTTTGGGGTTTGCCGGAATAATCGTAAACAGCATCAACGGCTCCGGCGATATATACGCTCTTGATGCAGCAAGAAGGATAAAAGGCATAAATGTGGCTCTCGGTGTCGAGATAACAGCGAAAGATCAGAGGGGATTGAAGAGCAGGATCTCTCTTCTCAGAGAGCGGTATTCATTCTTGACGGTCCATCCTACAAGCGAATCGCTCTTCAGGGATGCGCTCGATGATCCAAGGGTGGATCTCGTGATAAATCCCGGTTTCAGGCTCACCGTGCCAGAGGCGCGATCTGCCAGAAGAAACCAGGTCGCCTTGGCGTTTGACCTTCAGCCGATGATCCGGCTGAGAGGCGCTTCGAGATCGAGATGGCTGGATCTGCAGAGGTTCAATGTGAGAGTCGTGAGGAAGTTTGGGATAGAGATGATCTTGACGACAAGCCCCAGGTCCCACCTTGATCTCAGGGCGCCGAGGGAGATGATATCGATGGCCATGCTCCTGGGCCTAAGGCGAGATGAGGCAAAAGAGGCTCTCAGAACGGCCGGCAGAATACTTGATATGAATCAGAGGAGATGGGCCTCTCCGGGAGTCGAGGTGTTAGAGAGCAGGGTAGGCGAGAAGGAGCTGAGGGAGGATGTGATTGAGAAGCAAGCTACCTGTGATAAGGGATAGGCGTCGCTACCTTGTTTTTGAGGTGGAATCAGAGGGGCATGTCGAATACAGAGATCTCTCGCTCGAGATCCTGTCGTCTTATCTGAGCCTCTTCGGAGACGCTGGAGGCGCGGGTCCCAGAATCATATCCTTCGACGGCCGTTTTGGCATAATGAGATACAGAAACGGACATCTGGATGAGATCAGAGCGGCCCTTGCCACAGTGCATACAATCGCAGGCCAGAGGGCTATGATCCGGGTTCGAGGCGTCTCAGGAACCATCAAAACAGCCACAGAAAAGTATATACCGCAATCTAGCATAAAAACCGAAGAGTATAGAAGACGAATAGACGTGGATGGAATTTCTGGAGTTATCGTGTGCAGTCGCGGTCGTGAGATCGATATATCTCCAGATGACCAGATAGAGGGACTCGATACCAGATATCTGGGTCTCACATGTTTTGACTTGGATGGAGGATGTGATTATGCAGATGGCACCTCAGATGGGGTATGACCGGGCGATCACAGTTTTCAGCCCGGACGGCCGGCTCTTTCAGGTTGAGTACGCCAGGGAGGCGGTCAGGAGAGGCACGACAGCGGTGGGTATAAAGGCTACAGATGGTGTCGCGGTCCTCGTGGATAAGAGGATAACAAGCAGGCTTATGGAGCCTGAATCTATAGAGAAGATCTTTCAGATAGACACTCACATAGGTGCTGCCACCTCCGGGCTTGTAGCAGATGCAAGGATTCTAGTGGACAGAGCAAGGGTCGAGTGTCAGATTAACAGGCTGATATACGACGAGCAGATAGGGGTTGAGGCTTTATCCAAGAAGATCTGCGATTTCAAGCAGACCTATACCCAATATGGCGGAGTCAGGCCCTTTGGAACAGCATTGCTCATAATAGGAGCGGAGGATAACAGGGTCAGGCTGTTTGAGACCGATCCCAGCGGTGCCCTTCTCGAATACAAAGCAACAGGGATCGGCGCTGGCAGAGCTGCTGTAATGGAGGTCTTCGAGGCGAAGTACAGGGAGGACATGGATATGAAGGAGGCGATACTGCTCGGACTTGAGGCCCTGTACAAGGCATCTGAGGGCAAGCTCGACGCCTCGACAACCGAGATCGGAGTTATAATGTTGAAGGACAAGACCTTCCGCAAGCTTGAGGAGAAGGAGGTAGCAGAGTACATAGAGATGATGAAGTCACAGCTTGGAGGAGAGGCCTAAAATGGTGAAGCTCGATGAGGCTGTCCCAGCAAGGCTGAAGAGCCATGGCACGGTCTTTGAGGTCCTCGTGGACCCAGAGGGCGCCCTTGCGATGCGTCGTGGAGAGAACGTAAGGATCGAGGATATCTTGGCCGTAGAGGATGTCTTCGAGAACGCGAGCCGTGGGGATCGGAGCGCCGAGGATGATCTCATCAAGGCATTCGGTACCACAGATCCCCTTGCAATCGCAGAGGTAATAATAAAGAAGGGAGAGGTCAGCCTCACAGCAGAGCAGCGCAAAAGGGTTATCGAATCCAAGAAGCGTCAGGTGATAGAGCTGATTGCCAGAAATGCGATAAACCCCCAGACCAGGACGCCACACCCCCCCTCCAGGATCGAGCAGGCAATGGCAGAGGCAAAGGTGCACATCGATCCGACGAAGTCTGTGGAAGAGCTCGTCGCTATAACGATGAAGGCTATACGCCCCATAATACCGATCAGGTTCGAGGAGGTCGAGGTCGCGGTAAAGGTTCCGCCGAGCTATGCGGCCAAAGCATATGGGGAGATATCCACATTTGGCAAGCTCGTAAGGGAGGCCTGGCAGAACGACGGCTCATGGATAGGCGTGATAAAGATACCCGCCGGCATGCAGAGCGAGTTCTACGCTCTTGTGAACAGGCTGACGAAAGGTGACGCTGAGACCAAGCTGCTCAAACACTGAGGATCTTTTAATGGATCGAAAAATCGTTATACCCGGGGATCTCCTCTCAGAGGATTCACGGAGGGCGGGTGAAGGAACCTACGTGAAGAACGGAAAGGTGTACTCTCTCCTCTATGGAATTGCGAACTTCAAGGAGAAGATAAACGTGATCCCCCTCGCAGGCAAGTACATACCAGCGATCGGGGATAATGTGATAGGTGTTGTTAAAGATATAACGTTCTCAAACTGGATCCTGGATATCAACTCGCCGTATGATGGTCTGCTTCATATCTCCGAGTTCCCGAAGAAGATCGATGTCGAGGATATGTCCAAGTACCTTCGAATCGGCAGCTCGGTGATGGCTCGGGTAAAGGACGTGGACTCCGCGATGAAGGTCGAGCTAACACTGAACGATAGAAGGCTCGGCTTGATCAAGACCGGAAGGGTCGTGGAGATAAGCCATACCAGAGTTCCAAGGCTCATCGGCAAGGGCGGTTCGATGATAAGCATGCTCAAGAAGGAGCTGAACTGCAATATCTTCGTCGGGCAGAATGGGCGGATATGGGTAAGCGGGAATGAGGATGATATGGATCTCGCATTGAGGACCATACTCCTGATCGAGAGAGAGGCCCATACAAACGGCCTCACAGACCGGATTATCGAGTATATAAAAAATTCGAAAGGGGCCAGAGGATGATTATATGGATGAGAGGGTTTTTATAAAAGATGGAATTCGTCTCGACGGTCGACGCTTCGATGAGCTCCGGCCCATAAAGATGGAGGTTGGTGTACTCTCAAGAGCTGATGGTTCCTGCTACATTGAGATGGGCGATAACAAGGTTATAGCAGCGGTATACGGACCCAGGGAGGTACACCCCAGACACCTGCAGGAGGTTAACAGGGCCATAATAAGATACAGATATAACATGGCCTCTTTCTCAGTTGAGGAGAGGCGGAGGCCCGGACCGGACAGGAGGAGCTATGAGCTTTCGAAGGTCAGCCGGGAGGCTTTAGAGCCTGTTATACTCACCTCGTACTTTCCGAAGTCTGTCATAGACATATTCGTCGAGGTGCTTCAGGCGGATGCCGGAACCAGAACGGCCGGGATAAATGCTGCTTCGGTAGCATTAGCTGATGCAGGCATTCCTATGAAGAGCCTCGTCTCGTCATGCGCGGCCGGAAAGGTGGACGGCCAGATAGTCCTTGACCCGATGAAGGACGAGGACAACTTCGGGCAGGCCGATATGCCTATTGCTATAACGCCCACTGGCGAGATCACGCTCCTTCAGATGGACGGCATGCTTACAAGAGATGAGTTCCGCCAGGCGCTGGAGCTGGCGAAGAAGGGATGCAGCGAGATCTACAAGATCCAGAGAAAGGTGCTTGTAGATAGATACAGCCACTTCGAGGATCTTCAGGAAGAGGAGAGCAGAAGATGAGCAGCGTGATATCTGAGATAAGAAAGGACTATCTTTATAACCTCCTGCTGCGCGGCGAGAGGGCTGATGGGCGTTCTTTCACCCAGTACAGGCCTATAACTATCGAACGGGGCACGATAAGAAAAGCAGAGGGCAGCGCCCTTGTGAAACTCGGTAAGACACAGGTTATGGTTGGAATCAAGATACAGCCGGGCGAGCCATTTCCGGATGCACCAAATCGCGGTGTAATAGTAACAAACGCGGAGCTCGTTCCACTTGCCTCTCCTATATTCGAGCCGGGTCCGCCAAACGAATATGGCATAGAGCTCGCGAGGGTCGTTGACAGGGGGGTTCGCGAATCCGGTGCGATAGATCTCGATGCGCTCTGCATCGTTCCCGGCGAGAAGGTATGGGTCATATTCATAGATATCCACATACTGGACGACTGTGGCAACATAATGGATGCGTCTAGCCTGGGCGCGATTGCAGCGCTTCTCGATAGCAAGGTGCCTGCAAGCCGCTTTGGCTTGGGGGATGATTTCCAGCTGCCTGTCAGGGATATACCTATAGCCACGACGGCCATAGAGTTTGGCGATGTCGTCCTCTTCGACCCGGATATAGACGAGGAGGCCATAGCGGATGCCAAGCTTACAGTTATAACAAAAGCAGACGGCACCATATGCGGCATGCAGAAGAGCGGGCCTGGGATGCTCTCTGAGGAGCAGGTCTACCGCATTGTTGATATAGCATGTGAGAATGCCAAGGAGATCCGAGAGAAGTTTCTGGAATGATGTGTTATGGTCAAGCAGTTCAAGAAGGGAAGGAAGACTAGATCGGCTGCAAGATTTGGCCCACGCTACGGAAGAAAGGTCAGAAAGCTGGTAGCCGATATAGAGGAGAAGAGCAGAGCCAGATACGACTGTCCGAGATGCAACAGGACGAGGGTCAGAAGAGTGGGCACCGCCATTTGGCGATGTTCGAAATGCGGATATGCATTCGCTGGCGGTGCATACCTTCCAGCAACCTCGGCTGGAAGATCCGTGGTGAGATCCATGATAAAGAGATCTCAGGAGACAGCGTAGATGGCGTACAAATGCACGAGATGCAAGAGATCTGTAGAAGTGGATTATGAATACGCTGGCGTGAGATGTCCGTATTGCGGCCACAGAATACTTATGAAGGAAAGGCCTACGACTGTAAAAAGGATGAAGGCCATCTGATCAACTTTGAACCACCGGTCTTCATATGTGGAGATCTGGTATGAGGGGCCGCGCTGATATCGTCTTTGGGCTACAGGAGCCAGATCTGGTGCTGGAGGCCTTGAAGCCGGAGCTCGACGATGACCTTCATCGCGGCAGCGTGGTGATATCTCGTGTGGAGAGCGGCATTCGCTTAAGGGTTGAGGGTGATGATGTAGTATCCCTGAGAGCGGCCCTGAATACGTGGATAAGATTGGTAAAGATATGTTTGGAGATGATTGAGATATGAGCGGTGAGTTGCCTCCCCAGGTGCAGAATCAACTAGCTCAGCTCCAGCAGCTGCAACAGCAGGCTCAGGCGCTGGTCGCGCAGAAGGGTCAGATAGAGCTACTCAAAAAAGAAGCTGAGGCTGCGATGAAGGAGCTGGATAAAGCTGCGGATGATGTTGTGGTCTACAAGAGCGTAGGCGAGCTCATGATAAGATCCGACAAGGAGAAGCTGATGGCTGAGCTGAAGGAGAGGGTGGACCTATTGGATCTGCGGCTTAAGACGGTCGCAAAGCAGGAGGAGCGTATACAGACGAGGTTCAGCCAGCTTCAGGATCAGCTCAGGCAGTCGCTCGGTCAGATGCCGCCAAAGGGCGGCTGAACTCATGTGGACCCGTGGCTTAGCCAGGATATAGCACCGGGCTTCTAACCCGGGGGTCGCGGGTTCGAGTCCCGCCGGGTCCGTTTACACATGCCGGTGATGCCATGTGTGAGTTATCTGTTTACTTGGTCTCCAATGGCAAAAAGGAGCTGGTAATGGAGAGCGTTGTCAGGATGGTCGTGTCGGATAGCAGAATCCTTCTCGAGGGCATACTCGGTGGATCGATGGAGGTTGAGGGAAGTTTAAAAGAGGTAAACATCCTATCACAAGAGGTTCTAATAGAAGCAGTATGATCTTCTCTCATCTTAATTCTGGTTCTTTCTCCGCACAGGGCAGGAAGGAAAGTAGAGGCTGCAGCTCGTGAGTTTCGAATATCTCGCAGCAGTCGACCTGCCTATTCTCGTACGTTCTCTCAACACGAGAGCGTTATGCGCAGATATACAACCTCGGTCGTGTACTCGCTCTACTGAAAATCTTCACTAGAATCGAATGCAAGGGATTTATTTCCTGCCAAAGAGCTATCACGTTCACCGGTTAGCGCTATTCAGTAATCTGAGTACGCCACCACAACCTCAGTGCATATTGAAAATTTGGAACGACAAACCCGCTGAGATTGACGGGTAGTCGACGATTCGCATTTTCCCCAACCATCTCGCCACCGGTTTCGTCTGCTCTCCGCAGATTCAATTACTTTCGCTCCGCATGGACAGGGTATATCTTGATCGAATTCCAAAAGCAGAGATGATGGAGCGTTTGGTCCAGCTTTCTGCGGGGGCGAGCTTCGATTTGGAATCTCTGGATGATTCGAAGGTGGGCATGCTAAGCAGGAGCACCAGATACGACAGATGCTGCTACATGCGGGGTGATGCGGATTCGTTTATATATAACGCAAAGGCTCGTAACGGGCGCTGCGTGAGGCTGTTCAGAACGCTTTTCACAAACGAATGCTTCCACCAGTGCGGCTATTGCCCCAACGCTGGCCGGCTCTCAGGCGGTTGCTCTTACACTCCAGAGGAACTTGTGAATTTCACGCTCAAACTAAAAGACGCGGGGCTCATCGACGGTCTATTCCTGAGCTCAGGTGCCGGAAAAGACGTGGATCTCACCATGGAAGGAATGCTGTCTTCCGTCCGGCTGCTCAGAGAGAAGCATGGCTTCTCGGGCTACATCCACCTCAAGATCATTCCAGGCACCTCGAGGGATCTCATAAAAGAGGCCGTGCGGCTCGCTGATAGGGTGAGTCTCAACATCGAGGCCCCATCCAGGGATATCATGGAGGAGCTGAGCTCCACAAAAGATTACGAGAATGATATGCTGCGGGCGCAGAAATACATCCGTGATATCTCGAGGAGAGCGAACCAGACGACACAGATGGTAGTCGGCGCAGCCGATGAGAGCGATATGGAGATATTCAAAAGAGCTGTGATGGAGTACGATGAGATCGGCGTGAAGCGGGTTTACTACAGCGCTTTCGTCCCGCGCAAGGGCACGCGCTTCGAAAAGAGACCCCCTCAGATGAGATGGCGCGAGAGGAGGTTGTATCAGCTGGACTGGCTCTACAGGGTCTACGGATTTGCGGAGGAGGAGCTAAAGAACGTATTCGATGATGCTGGCTTTCTTCCTGACAGAGATCCGAAGATCGCCGTGGCCGGGGCGTTTCTTGATGAGCCGCTCGATGTTAATGAGGCAGATCTTCAGAGCCTCCTGCGCGTACCGGGAATCGGTCCCGAGAGCGCCGCTCGGCTCGTGGCATACAGGAGAAAGAAAAAGATAAAGAGCAGCTCGGATCTCATCCGGCTTGGTGTGAGAAGAAAAGCTATACCGTATCTGAAGATAAACGGCTGGGTCCAGAAGAGGTTGTTCTAGGTATTCAAAAATCACCGAGAAAGATGCGCCTTGCCGGGATCGCTACTATTGTTTTGGCGATATCACAGCTTCGATAACCTGGAGCTGTCTGTATAGCATTAATTTTAACCGCCTCACCGAATCTACAGCCACAATTCATCTGAGTGACCAAAAGCATTATACAGGTTGATCTCCACGAGCTCGGTGGTGAATTTCATTGGATCGGCTAGAGCTGGTGATCAGGAACACGGAAGAGGTTGTTACGCTCGAAGAGCTTCGCAGGATTATGGAGGAGAAACAGCACCCGCGCGCTTATGTGGGATACGAGACGAGCGGGAACATACACCTCGGCCACATGCTCACCGCGAACAAGCTTCTGGATATGCAAAGAGCGGGCTTTGATGTGGTTGTTCTTCTCGCCGATCTTCACGCCTATCTGAACGAGAAGGGATCTCTCGAAGAGGTTCGGAAGACAGCCGATTACAACAAAGAATGCTTTATAGCTCTCGGTTTGGATCCGGAGAAGACCGAGTTCGTCTACGGCACAGAGTATCAGCTCAGACCAGAGTATGTGATAAAGGTCCTGCAGATGGCGAGGAGCACAACTCTGAATAGAGCTAGAAGGAGCATGGACGAGGTATCGAGAAGCGCCGAGAACCCGATGGTCTCCCAGATGATATATCCACTGATGCAGGCGGTCGATATAGCTGATCTGAGGATAGATGTCGCTGTGGGCGGCATGGATCAGAGGAAGATTCATATGCTCGCGAGAGAGGAGCTCCCGAAGCTCGGATTTCCAGCTCCTATATGCATTCATACGCCGCTCATCCCAGGCCTGGACGGAAAGAAGATGTCCTCCTCAAAGGGGAATAACATAGCCGTGGATGAGGAGCCGGAGGAGATAGAGCGAAAGATCATGGCTGCATACTGCCCGGCCAAGGTCACGGAGGACAATCCGATCACGAACATATTCAAATACCATATCTTCCCGCGGGTCGAGACCGTCACCATTAAGCGCCCTGAGAAGTTCGGAGGGGATGTGACATTCACCACTTACAAAGAGCTAGAGGATGCATTTGTGAACGGCTCTCTCCATCCCATGGATCTAAAGAAGGCTTGTGCTGAGCAGATGATCGAGATACTGGCTCCGGTCAGGGCCAGGGTTCGCCATCAATTCTAAACTTCAAGGGTAATCGCCTAGGCCATCGGACAGGAGAAGGCGGTTACACCTCCATGTAGAGCTTTATGCTGTAGAGAAGGGCCAAAATAAGAATCAATGAGACGATCAGCGCGCTGAGCTCTGTGGTCATAATTCCTCCAATCGAATATCTCAGCCTGAATTGATTTCCAAGAGAACGCTCCTCTACGCCTTGAGGAGCAGAACTCAACGGCTCGATTCAGGGCGGAAGATTTTAGACGGATCTTTAATGCTCCACTCTTTTAATATTTGCTCCTGATAGCACCGCTGTTATCTTCACCCTGCTCAGGTAATCACTCCTCACCCTGGCGCCCCATATCACATTTGCCCCGGGGTTGAGCTCTTTTGTTATGCTTTCTGCTATGAAATTCGCATCTTTTAACGTCAGCGAATCACCCCCTGTGATATGCAGGAGACAGCCGCTCACACGTCTGGCAGCTACAGTCCTCATGGCATTATCGAGCGTCGAATGCAGAGCGAGATATGGGGAAACCCCCTCACCGGATACGATACAGGCCTCACTGCCATAACCCAAAATGGTCCTCAGATCCGCATAATCGAGATTGATCAGAGAGGGCTCGATCAGCATATCATGGACCCCCTCTATCATATCCTCCAGCTGCCGCGCGAAGGCCCCATAATTTGTAACTGGCGGAGAGCAGATGATTGAAACGGAGTCTCCAATGGCGCTATCGAGCAGCGCCTTTTCATCTTCCATACAATCAACCGCGGGAAGAGAGAGCACGATCGCCCCGCGACCCCTCGCGATTCTGGCCACATCAGATGCTATGCGCAAGCTCGAATCCTTTCCTGTCAGAATGAATACCACCGCAGAGCTATCGGTGATATCCGTGAAAAAAGACCCATCATCGGATCGTATTTTTATCGGGTTATTTCGACCATCAGCGATCGATAGAACACAAGTAAGCTGTCCTTCCTCCCCAATAACTACACTCTCCAGTCCCTTTATCCCTTTCCGTATCAGATAATCTACAAGATGCGCCCCCGCCCCAAGGCCCGTTACAACAATCCTGGATAACCCAGGCGTGCTCAAGCACTCGCCCTCCACCTGGCTCCTTTGAAGATCACAGATATGAGGACTTTCATATATAGAAAGGATATCTCTGCCTCTGTGAGACTGCAGGACATTCCAGGAGTCGGCCCCCGGCTCGGGGAGCGCCTTATCTCGCACTTCGGTAACGAGGATCTCGCGCTGAAGACCATCATGGATGAGGATATGGCGGAACTCAGAGCTCTGATGAGCGAGCGCCAGGCCGTCTCTATTGTAAGGTCTGCACGGGGCCTCAGCTATGGTGTCTCGCCAGAATCATTTCTCGCAACCGCTGATGCCAATAGGATATACGAGAGGATCCTGAGCGAGATCTCGGATCATGCGAATACCGAATACGCAAGATTGAGGATTGCAACGCTCTTCCCGACCGGCTCCATCGAGCTGATAGAGAAGATGCGATCTATCTCCACGCGCGCTGTTGAGGTTCGCAGCAGATTGGGCGATCTGAGAGAGCTGCTGAGCAAAATAAAACCGCTCAGGCAGAGAGATCCACCCAGAATAAAGGGCAGGGCGATAGTTGTGAGCTCCTCCGAGGAGTTCGCGCGGATTAAGTCGATGGGGTATGATAAGATCCTGGATCTACATCTCGCGGAGAGCCCCGGAGAGATCAGGGATATAGCGGGTGGTTACAACCATGTTATCGCGATTACCGATTACGAAATCTCATTTCCCGGTGTTGAGATCGCAGAGCGCCTGGACATCTGGTATATAGCACCAGAGGCTGTACTGAGCTTTTACTTTGAGAACAGGGACGTGCTGGAGGCAGCTTTAACGCTCGCCGGTATTCTCGAGGACTCTGGGATCGAGAGATTTGAGGGGCTCGCGCTCCTCAGAGGATCGCTCAGTAGTTTGTTTGCAGATGATATCGAATCGAACTGCATGGAGGAGCTGATAAGAGGTTTGCCTGTATCGATCGATACGGCTCTCAGATGGGCAAACATGGAGCTCCGGCGGAGGATAGAATCGAGCTCTATCACGCTCGGCGGCACCGAGCTTCTACAAGCGCTAGGGCGTGAGAATCTCGTCAGGGACATATTCGAGCTCCAGCTCCAAGGTCTCTTCAAGTCTGTGATATCAGAGGCCAGGGCTAAAGTTGTGGCGGACCTCCAGCTGAAAGAGAATGAGGCCCTTTGGCTCGAGGATATCATGCCATCTGATGTGAGATACCCACTTGAGATCGATCGCGGTGCACTTCGCGCTTTTGAGCATGAAATGAAGAGGAGGCATGAGCATGCTGCACTGCGGAAGAGAAGAGAACTTGCTCTATCACTGATGAATTTAAAGGGCTTCGCGCAGAATATGATAAAACGGCTGATGTACATCGATTTTCTTTACGCGATTGGGAGCTTTGCTCTGTCTCACAAAATGCCTGTATTTATAGAAAATCCTGGCATAGGATTCCGCGATGGAAGACATTTATTCATCGCCGATCCAGAGCCCGTTAGCTACAGCCTTGGGGATACAGGCGTTGTTCCGTATGCTGAGAGGGTGGCCATCCTCAGCGGAGTCAACTCAGGAGGTAAGACATCACTTCTGGAGCTCCTGGCTCAGATAGTGATATTGGCGCATATGGGGCTTCCTGTGCCAGCTTCCTGCTCCAAGCTATCGATCTTCGAGGAGCTTTACTACTTCTCAAAGAGCAGCGGCACACTCAGCGCAGGCGCGTTCGAGAGCACCATGAGGAAGCTCTCTGTGGTTATAACAAACAAAAGAAAGATAGTGCTTGCGGATGAGATGGAAGCCATAACAGAGCCCGGGGCGTCTGCGCGGATAATCGCATCTATACTGGATGTAATTCACGAAAGCGGATCCGTAGCGCTCTTCGTGAGCCATCTCGCAGATGAGATTCGGAGATTCTCGCGGAGCTCGATAAGAATTGATGGGATAGAGGCCGAGGGGCTTGATGAAGACAACAATCTAATTCTGAGCAGGAGCCCGAGGTACAACCATCTCGCCAGATCAACACCGGAGCTAATACTCGACAGGCTTGTCAGAACCACAGATGGAAGCGAGAGGGAGTTCTATGAGACCGTTCTCAGACGGTTTCGCGATAGCGCACCTTGAATTCAATATGGACGCGGTGCTTGAGTGGCATCTCCATATTCCTAATCAGGCTCCCTCAGAGCCAGTTCTTTTTCTTGAAGTATGCCACCGTAGTAACAACGACAGATGCCATCAGAATCAATGTAAAGAAGTAACCATACCTCCACTCCAGCTCCGGCATGTACCTGAAGTTCATCCCGTAGATGCTTGCGATTAAAGTTGGAAGCATGAAGATTATGGTTATAGATGTGAGAATTTTTATTATGTTGTTCAGTTCGTTGCTCGCGCTCGAAAGATGGATTGCGATCATCTCAGAGAGCATATCGCGCATTATCTCGATGTTATCTATAACCTGTATTGTATGATCGTACACGTCTCTCAGATAGATTATGGTGTTCTCATGGACGAGCGGAGATTCGCCCCTCTCGAGTCTGGTGATGACCTCTCTCAAAGGCCATACGGACTTCCTGAGAAATATCATCGAGCTCTTAAGCTCGTATATCTCTCTCAGATTCTCCTCGGAGGGTTCTTCAACAAGCACGGACTCGAGGGCCTCTATCCTATCGCCGAGGCGCTCTAGGATGAAAAAGTAGTTATCAACTATCGCATCGAGCAGAACGTAGGCGAGATAATCGGTGCCCATCCTTCTTATCTTTCCCTTTTCGTTTTTTATCCTCTCCTTGATGAGCTTGAAGACATCGCCGCCGCTCTCCTCAAATGTTATTACGAAGTTAGAGCTGAATATAAGGCTGAACTGCTCGGAGGTTATCTCGTTTGCGATTTTGTTGTAATAAAAAACACGTAACACGATGAATATGTAGTCGCCGAAATCCTCCATCTTGGGACGCTGGCCTGTTATGATATCCTCAATTGTGAGGGGATGGATATCGAATATCTTGCCGAGCTTCTCCATAGTCTCTGTATCGCGTATACCGTTGACTTTTATCCAGGTAACAGTGGGCTTGTATCTGTAAGGCGCGCAATCTTCAACGCTCTTTATCTCCTCTTCCTGGAACTGGACCTCGTCGTAATCGATGACCGTTATCCTGGCCTTCTCTGGCACTCTGCTCGGCTCGTACCTCTCGATAAGCTCCATGGGGTCAAGGTCTATCTTGCTGACCTTTCTCGCAGCCAGGTCCTGCATCGATTACAGCCCCCTTTTAAATCGACAAAACAACAACGGTATTTCCGACATTTATCGCTTCCAGCATCAAATAGTTTTCGTTCTTCCTGAGGGACCTGTCCGGATAAGCGCTGAGGCCAGAAATTTTGACATTCTCCTCTTCTGCATGTCAGAAACGCTGAATCTTTATTCGGACGGCCCCTTGATGAGGGATCTGTCCGGATAAGAGCTATGTCAGAGAGCAGCCTTGTGGCTCTTGGTTATCGCATCTTTCGATAGAAAAGATCTAAACTAGTCTTGAGACTGCCCGCCAGCCTATGAGAATGTGAAATGATACGGTTAATATTCTGTCCATGAACGCTATTGATAGTCCTGTAGCTGGTGGGATCCCCTGGCTGGCGAGAAGTGCTGCCATTCCTCCCTCGACAAGCCCGAGCCCGGCGATGCTTATCGGTATCAGCGAGAGAGCGCTAACCAACGGCAGCAACAAAAATAATGCATGAAGAGGTGGATCCTGTCCAACTGAGCTCGCGATCATGTATATTCTCAGAGCATGAGTGATCCAGGCGATTAATGTTAAGAGCATCGATCTGATAATCACGATTTGGATGTTCTTTATGGCGCTTATGCTGGAAAGAGAATGCACGATCGGTGCCAAACCTGGCGAGCTAGAACTGACGAATTTATCGAGCAGTTCCGATCGATTCTGCCACATGTACGCTGCCGTTATCACTATAGCGAGAAGCATGGCCGAAAGGATGGGCAGGTAGCTACTGTATATGGAGAACAGAAGCAGGCCCGTGATTCCGAGAAAAAGTATCGTGAGCACATCCACATATCTATCGATTATGACAGATGCGATACTGGTCTCGAGATCGATCTCATCCCTCACAAGAAGGGGCCGCGAGAGCTCTCCGATCCTTGCGGGAGTCAGATCCGAGAGTATCATTCCGCCTGCAAATGCTTGATACGCAGCAGCAGCCGAGAGCCTTCCACCCATGCTCTCTACGATCAGCCGCCACCTGGTGGAGAGTATAAGAAACGTCGTCACATACAGAGAAAGAGCGAAAATAAGATAGACGGGCTTTGCAGAGCTAATCGTGCCTGCTACCTCGAAGGGATCGAGTTTGTAGAGCAGAATTGCGATCAGCAGCAGGCCGAGTGCAAGCCTTGCAGCTCTTTTAGGGATCATCTATATTCTCTGATCTATATTCTCTGAATAACCCTTCTTCTCATACAGCGTTTGAGCTCTGATAGCTCTTTCAGCCTTTTGGTGTAGATGAGAAGATCACGTCTCGAGCAGCAATCTGATGAGTTCTGTTCCCCGCACGCTTCCATATGATCCCTCAGCCGCTGAGATCTCATCGAATGCCTCCACCCGATCGCTTTTGATACCGTATCCAGCGATCGCAAATGGCACTGGTTCTCTGGAGTGCGTCCTGATCTTTATCGGAGTCCTGTGATCCGGCAGAAGCAGCACCCTCCATTGATAACCGGAGCGCCTGAGACCGCTTAGCACCGGGCCAACAACCCTCTCGTCGAATAGCTCTATCGCCCTGATCTTTTGCTCGACATCGCCCTCGTGCGCAGCCTCATCAGGGGCCTCGATGTGTATATAAACCATGTCTGCAGAGCCGAGCGCCTTGAGCGCTGCCTCGACCTTACCAGCATAATTTGTATTAATTGTGCCGGTGGCTCCAGGAACACTGATAACCTGCCAGCCGGCGTAAATGCCGAGTCCTTTTAGTAGGTCCACGGCAGAGATCATCGCGCCATCAACTCCAAACATCTCACGATATCTCGGCATCTCTGGAGCTGGACCTTGCCCCCATAGCCAGATCATGTTCGCCGGCTTCATTCCCATCCGCTGGCGCCTCAGGTTGACCGGATGGCTCTCAAGAATTGGCTTTGCTTTGTCCATTATATCGTTTAAAAGAGAGGAGCCATCACCTCGCGGAAGATGCTCTGAGATCGACATGCCCAGTATGTCATGCGGGGGCGTGCATATGGCATCTCTGCAGCATCTAAGCACAACGATGTTCCGGTAGCTCACCCCAGGGTATATCCTCCCCTCGGGCACGATCTCCCTGAGTGAGTTTACCATCTCAGCACCATCTTCAGAGGTTATGTGCCCTGCGCTGTAGTCGTCCATAATGCCGTCTCTTACTGTTACAAAATTGCATCTGAATGCGATCTCTCCAGCCTTGAGAGAGATGCCCATGGCGGCAGCTTCCAAGGGGGCACGACCTGTGTAATATCTCTGCGGATCGTAACCCATTATTGATAGATTTGCGACATCGCTTCCGGGGGTCATGCCGTCAGGCACCGTTTGAGCCAGACCACATGCCCCGTCCTTTGCTATGGAATCCATGTATGGTTTGTGAGCGATCTGCAGAGGGGTCTTCTGACCTAGAGTATCAACAGGCCAATCAGCCATGCCGTCGCCGAGGAGCACTACATACTTCAAACGCAAGCGCGATCACTCGATTCACTTTGATTTGGATGCCTTTGATTCGATTGCTGCAAGATGCTTGTTTAAAACCTTCGCGAGAGTATTCAGCTTGCTTCGCCCACATGTCGCGCCTCTGGTCACTCCCGTGACGATATCCACAACGGTTCCTCTCGTGACCTGGTTCTTCTTCGGTGGCATGACAACCCTTGTTTTGACACCCTCCTTCGCGAAGTCCTCGAAGTCGACGGGGCATTGGGAGACCACAACAGCCGGTATATCCACGAATGCTAGGATATCCCTGGTCTTGTATATCACATGCGACTTGACGTTGCCGAGGTGGATCACCGCGATCTTATGCCTCTGTATCTGTTCGATCTCCTTTGGAGTAAGCCCGAATGTGGGGCCATAACCCCTTGATGCCTGCGGGAACGACTCAGGAACACCCGTACCAGCCTCAAGCACCAGAACGCTCGTCTGTATGCCCTCTCTTCTGAGTCCGTAGGTGATCTCGCATACGGGTTTTGTTATGTGTCTCCTTCCAGGAGACATTGCGATAGCTATAACATCTGGGCGTGCTGCTTCTGAGAGCGTACCACGCTGTGCAAGCCCCCCTCCCTTGGCCAGCCCCATGCTCTCTCTGCAGTCGACAACCTGGGTCTGCCTGCCGATCATGGAATGTAGTTTCACCTCACTAAGGATATAGTCTTTGCCTCACACAGGCAGAACGTGTCCGAATAAGGATTAAGTGTTTCTGACATGCAGAAGCTTTAAAGGACCAGATTTCTGGCCTCATTCGCTTATCCGGACAGGTCCCACAGGCAGGACCGGCGCGAATAACAAGATATGCCAAGAATACCTTGGTTAGAAAATGCCTCTGAACTATTTCCATGAGTGTGCTGTTGGTCATTAGCGTTTTGGTATCTTGTTATCCCAGTCGCTTTTTGTTGCTCAGAGATCTCCAGCTGATGGGACGCGTTCAGATTAAGAAAATGGAGTATGATAACCAGACCTAACGCTTGTCTTTTTGTCCGTGCTCAAACATATCTCCAATTCAAGATCGGAGATCAGCGCCTGAGGTCTGCAGCGAGGTCTCTCCGATCAGCTGGAGGATCAGCCTACGTCTGCGTGGCCTGTTATCCATATCGATAAAGACAATCTGCTGCCATCTTCCCAACATCAACCTGCCAGATACAAAAGGCACGGCAACACTCGGGCCGAGGAGAGAGGCGCGGATGTGCGAATGGCCGTTTCCGTCCCCCCACCGCCTGTTGTGCTCGTACTCCTCTCTCTCAGGAGCAGCTCTCTCGAGAGCTCTTTGCATATCCTCTATAAGACCGGGCTCGTATTCCATCGTGGTAACCGCGCCTGTGGCTCCTGGGACGAAGATCACCACGACGCCATTGCTCATACCTGAGCTCTCAAGAGCTCTGGCGACCATCTGAGTTATATCAACAATATCTGTGTTGCCTTTTGTTGAGAACTCGATATATTCGGTTGCGATCATAAAATCGCATTGATGATACGATCTCGATATAACCCCTTCTATCTCGAACAGATCTAGTGCGAGTATGCGCCTCTCGCAGAGCAATGCTCGGACACAACTTTGGCTATGCGTACGAAATCATCCACGCTGAGATTCTCGGGCCTCGCCTCAAGAATCGCGGGGTCGAGCTCCACCATCGCCTCATCCGATATGCCGATAGCTGCGAGGGCATTCTTGACCTTTTTCCTTCTTTTTGTGAAGAGATCCCTGCTTATCATGTAGAAGACCGACTCATCGACCGGCTCCCGTCCGGTCTTTGGCCTCAGTCGGATTACAGATGAGCTCACGTGCGGCATAGGTCTGAATGCGGATCTGGGCACGCTTTCGAGGAGCTCCACATCAGCATAGTAAGATACATTTACGCTCAGCCGGCCGTAGCCCTCAGATCCCGGAGAGGCGAGCATCCTCTCCACGAATTCACGCTGATACATGAGCACCATCATATCGAATGGTCTTTGCAGAAGCCTCAGCGTTATCTTGGTCGATATATGATATGGAAGGTTCGATACAACCTTGTTGTAATCCGGCAGCTCGACCTTGAGAGCATCCCCCTCAACGACCTCCACATTCGGGAATCGCTCTTTTATGTAGAGCGCCAGCTCAGGATCCGCCTCTACAGCGTATACTTTTCCAGCTTTTGATGCCAAGAGCTCTGTCAGGCTGCCCCTGCCAGGGCCTATCTCGAGGATCCTGTCGGTGGGGGAGATATCAGCATATGCGACAATCCTCTCCGCAATCCCCCTGTCCACAAGGAAGTGCTGCCCAGCTTTCATTTAGATCCCACAGAAGAGCCCTTCAAGGTCGCTTGCGGACCTCGACGGGCTTTGACTCCTTCGGCTCCGCGGTGAAGACCCTGTACTTTATCTTATCGTCCATGAGCTCTTCCTCTATGCGCTTCGCGATCAGTTTCTCTGGATTGTGCAGGCCCTTCACCCTCTCAGATAGATCCTTGAAGCTCTTAAAAGGGCCCTTCTTGCGCTCATTCAGGATCGCCCACATTAGCTTCTTTCCGATGCCGGGAAGGAGCTCAAGGCCATGCATTCTTGTTGTTATCGGGCCTGCCTCGTTGAAGTATCTGATAAACCTCTCCTCGTTATCGAGCACTATCTTCTGTATCTCGTACCCGAGCTCGAGCTTGGCGCTGTTTGTGAGATCGTTGTAGCTTATCCTTCTGTTCACGCGATCGATCACATCTCGCGCTACCAGATTCACCCTCTGCCCAACTGTTGGAACCACGCCCTCCTTGGGCGTCATCTCCATCAGCACAAAGCTCCCCTCGCCAACCGCCTGGACAACGGGACGCTTCTGGTAGCTTGTGATGGCCTCCGAGACGTGCCCGTAGGGGAGATAATCGAGTACCCTAGCTACCGTTTCCCTTTTTGGAGGCCTCACATCGGGCAAGAGAGATTTACCCCCTGCGCACTATATCGAGAATCGCGTCCAGCTCTTCTTCCGTCAGCGAGAACTTCTCCTTTGCATATATCGCCCTGAGCTCATCTCTGGTCATCGGTCTAAGGTCCGCTATCTTCACGGCTATCTCGGGGGTAATCTTCTCTAGAGCTAGCAGAGATTCAACCAGCTTCCTGCTATCCTCTGGTGTGCCGGGAGAGAATAGCTCAGCATGACGCATAGCGCGCCTGAGCTCATAGCCTAGCTCATCGCTCTCGCCAGCCCTCCTCTGCCGGATCTCGTTCAGAAGCGCATTTACCTCTGCTAGAGTAAGCAGCTCCTCATTAAGAACGTTCTTAACTATCATTTTCTACTTCTGAGCTCTCAGGTGCTCGGGTAATACTATGACCTGTTTGGTGGCTTTCTGATCTGGGACCTCCAGCACGAACGCTCTCCCTCTCTTGCCCACCACAGTTCCGGTTCTTCCATGGAACTTCGGGTGCGGCATCCCTTTGTGTATGCTGGGATCTATTATTATGTGAACCCTCTCACCAACGGCGAACTCCTGTATCGCCCTGACCACAGGTGATATACCCCTATCCCGCACGCTCTTCTTGAGCTTGTCCCTGGTATTCTTACGAAATCCATGTGACTTTGGCATCCGACACTCCACCTACATCTATTACATCCAGCTCAACAACCCTGACGTCCAGTCCGAGAAGCTCCGCGAGGCTGGGCCTGGTTCTGCCACCGTCCCCTGAGATCAGCTCCTTAACATAGAGACCGCTATCGCAGCGGACGGTTATACTTGCCAGTCTGCCCTTCAGCTCTTCCAGCTTAACGCTGTGCACCGCCCTCCTGCGGACCTTATCCGCTCTTCTGTGAGAGACGCGAGTTGGCGTACGCTGTTCTACAAAACCTACCAATTCAGCGAGGGCGGATTTAAGCTTTTCTTCCTCGACCTCCTCCGAAAGCTCAATAAGAGCCGTGTAGCTCTTGTCGAACCTCTCATTCTTTACGATCTCGACCATCGCTTTCTCCACGAATGCGAGATCGCTGACCTCCACCTTATCTTTGGCTCTCCGGTTTATCTCGTCCCTAAGCGCCTCCAGATTCAAGCTTCTTCGGCGGGGGCGTACAACCTCCACCACAAAAGGTCGGCCGCTGCCGAGCATCCGAGCATCTATGTCCTCTCTCCCCGCGCCGTGGAAGACCGTATCCTCTGCATTCGCAGCCTCGACGATCGGATCTCTTATAAGCTCGTCAACAGACTCCTGGTACATGCGTCCTGTGTTATTGCATCTCTCGCAGCCCTTTCCTCCACAAACTCTGCATGGCCACCTTGTCTGTGGAAAGCCGCGCTGAAGCTTTCTGTATCTACCGTAAATGTATAATGGCTGAATCTGTATCTCAACGCTGCCGTCCGAGAGATGGAGGTGGATTACTACATCAGGATCGCTGAGATCGGCCTGCTTCTTGGTCTTCGCTGCTATGAGCTTTCCCACCTCTCGGTTTATCTCCGACTTCATGGGCTCTGCATGTGTTGAGCCGCCATCTGCTAAAAGCAACTCCTCATTCTCGGCGAGAAGCCCGCTCATGAAGGTCCCGACGAGAAAAGTATTGTATTCTATTCCACTGAGCGCATCGATAGCTCTATCGGCCCAGCGCTCAAGGCTCTCAGGATACATCTGGCCCAGGCAGACCCAGCATCTCTCATCCTCTCCTTCAAGACCCAGCCTCTGCCTCGCAGCTCTGAAAGATGGCGCAAGAGCCTCGAGTATAATCTTGGCCTCCTCTGAGCCGTACAGATCTGCGAGCATGGCCATCGCCGCCTTTATAGCTCTTCCACGCTCGATGTTTGTCATGCCCGTCCCGAGCATGGCGAACTGTCTGCCGAAACAGCTATCGCATATAGGACCGAGCTGCAATATCCTCAATGCCTTTGAGATCAGATCAGCGTGAAGTTTGGTATCAGGATCTAGCATAATATCATCTTTTGATCTCGCTCTGAGAATCTGAAACGCTGAGGGTGAGATTCGAACTCACGCGGTGCGATGCACCACTGGTTTGCCTGTTCCTTTTTGGAACCTCAAGACCAGCGCCGTAGGCCACTTGGCTACCTCAGCCCATCACATTTCCGGGCAGTAGGGTATTAATATCTACCGCTTATACAGCTGCACATGCTCATACGCAGCGCATATGTCCTCCAAGATAGGGCTATTTTGAAGGATCGCGATATTCTCATAGAGGGAAACCGTATCTCAGAGATCGGAAGGGATCTCAGGCCAAATGATGATGATATCATCGATGCAAAGGGTATGCTGGCCGTACCCGGGCTCGTGAATAGTCATACGCATCTGGCCATGACGCTTCTCAGGGGCTACGCAGATGATATGGAGTTGATGTCATGGCTTCGGGAGAAGATATGGCCCATCGAGGCAAGGCTTACGGCCAGAGAGATACGCGCTGGCGTCAAGCTGGGCTGCTTGGAGCTGATACGTTTTGGAATAACCTGTTATAATGATATGTATTATTTTATGGATGATACAGCAGAGGCCACAAAGGAGATGGGGATAAGAGGCGTGCTCTCCGGGGTGCTCTTCGATATGCGGCCGGAGCTGCTCAGAGATGTAGAGCCGTTCCTCAAGAGATGGAGGAATGACGATCTCATAAGGCCTGCTGTTGGACCTCATGCAGTGTACACATGCTCCGAGGAGACACTTCTCAGAGCAAAGGAGCTCGCAGATAGGTACGGAGCCAACCTCCACATACATCTCTCCGAGACGAGGGATGAGGTCGATACTTTTGTCAATCAGCGGCATATGACGCCAGTCGAGTATCTTGAAGGGCTTGATATGCTGAATGAGAGGGTTGTGGCCGCACACTGTGTCTGGCTATCGCCCAGAGACATAAGAATTCTCGGAGAGCGGCGTGTGAACATCGCTCACTGCCCGATAAGCAACCTCAAGCTCGCATCAGGCATCGCACCAGTCGCGACGCTTATCGAAGCTGGAGCCAATGTCTGTCTCGGAACGGATGGCGCATCGAGCAATAACAACTTGGACATATTCGAGGAGATGAAGGTAGCTGCGATAATCCAGAAGTGCTCCATGGGAAGACCCACAATCCTGCCGGCTGAGGTTGTTTGGAAGATGGCAACTGAGAATGGCTACAGGGCATTCTCTCTCGATATCGGTCTGAGGGCCGGAGCTCTCGCTGATCTCGCTTTAATTGATATCAGAAAGCCCTGGTTCACTCCGGAGACTTCAATGCTATCGCACCTCGTGTACAGCATGCCCGGCGAGGTGAGCTACACGATATGCAACGGCAAGGTGCTCATGCGGAACGGTGTGATCGATGGCGAGGAGAAGATACTAGATGAGGCCCAGAGATGCTACGCCAGGCTCACATCAGGGGAGTGATCTCCTCTTCACCTTTAAGCAGAGATCCCTGCGCCTCAGAGTCGGAGATCAGAGGTGCCGCGTGAGGGACGCTGGCAAACGCGATCTGCCAGATAGCGAATGCGAGGCGGCAGTGGTGGCTTGGGATGTATCAATTCTCTCATGTTAATCGTATAACCTACATTTCGCAGTAAAGGGCAAAAGAGCCATTTATTGATAGCTTAAATCGCTATGCAGAAAAATATTTAGCTTTAGTTCCTTATTGCGAAATGTGGGTGTAATTATTTTTCCCGGAGATAATGGAGGATTCCTAAAAACCCACCTTTTTGATATAAAATGTTGTTAATACAAGTATGCTGCAACACGCGAGCACATTAAAAATGAGGTTTATAGGAATTCTCAATGGATGTTTCGTAAAAACTCAATTTTACATAGTCTTACTGCGGAATGTGGGTTAGAAATACATATCAGGTAAATTTCGCTTGTAGTTCTTAGACTTAGTATGAGGGCATCATGTCCGGAGAGAAGATCTTGATTTTGGGGGCTGCAGGGCGCGACTTTCACGATTTCAATGTGGTGTTCCGAAACGATCCAAGATATGAGGTGGTGGGATTCACTGCTGCGCAGATACCGCACATCGAATCTCGTGTATATCCGCCAGAGCTCAGTGGCCATCTATACCCAGAGGGAATACCGATTTACCCGGAGAGCGAGCTCGAGCAGCTCATAATAGAAAGAGATGTTGATAGATGCATTCTCGCCTACAGCGATCTGAGCCATCAGGATGTCATGGATATTGCAGCTAGGGTTCTAGCATCTGGTGCTGACTTCGAGCTGCTGGGAATGAGAACCATGCTCCCATCCTGTAAGCCGGTTATAGCGGTATGTGCGGTGAGAACCGGATCTGGAAAGAGCCAGACCAGCCGCTATGTGGTGAGGGTATTGAAGTCTGCCGGCCTGAAGCCCGTTGTGATCCGTCATCCCATGCCTTATAGAGATCTTGATGGAGCTATCCAGAGATTCAGCACGCTCAGTGATCTCGACGCTGCAAAGCTGACGATCGAAGAGCGAGAGGAGTACGAGGCCCATATAAAGATGGGCACGGTTGTATATGCAGGGGTCGACTGCGAGACCGTGCTGAAGAAGGCTGAAGAGGAGGCGGACATCATCGTCTGGGACGGCGGAAACAACGATCTTCCGTTCATAAAACCGGATCTCTGGATAACCGTGGCAGATGCCATGCGGCCAGGCCATGAGCTGATGTACTATCCGGGAAGCGTAAACTTCAGATGTGCTGACGTTATTGTCATAAACAAAACCGGCACAGCCTCGGCAAATGCTGTGGCATCCATAGAGGAGAACGTCGCGAGACTCAATCCGAAGGCGAGGGTTGTAAGGGCCGATTCCACTATAAAAATCGAGAACGCAGATCTCATAAGAGGCAAGAGGGTTCTTGTTATAGAGGATGGCCCAACGCTCACACATGGTGGCATGCCATTTGGTGCCGGCAGGATCGCCGCTGAGATGTACGGCGCCTCCGAGATAGTAAACCCGAGACCTTTTGCCGTTGGAAGCATAAGAGATGTTTTTGCTATGTACAAGCATATAGCTGACGTGCTTCCAGCGATTGGCTACTATCCGGAGCAGATCAAGGATCTCGAGGAGAGCATTAACAGCTGCGACTGCGAGTCGGTGATAATCGCAACACCAGCGGACCTGCGCCGCATTATTGATATAAAAAAACCATCGACCTCGGTGGGCTACGAGCTCAAAGACGTGGGTGAAGAGAGGCTGGAAGATGCGATTCGTGAGTATTTGAATGCACTATAGAGAAGTATCTCCGACTAAGCCAGCGTGGCTGGAAGAGAGATCACCGGCCATTGTTATCTGCCCCTTTTAATTCTTCTAACACCACCTTTAGGATGAGATCAGGGCCAATCCCCACTTTTTCAAAGGTGGGATACGGCCCGTACTATCGAAAGATAGATAGACCAAAGCGACGATATGATAACTCGTACTTGCTGTGGGGCGGCACAGCATCGGTATAAATCCGTAGATGCCTGCGACTTCAGTCGCGGGAGCCGTCACAGAAGCGGTTTCGAAGTTGAGCTCTGCCTTATGATCGCGATTAATGATAGCCACCAGCAACCTCTAACATCATCCAAGACAGCAATAGACTCACTCGGTTCTCAGCGCCTCGATAGGATCTAGTAGCGCCGCTTTGTTAGCTGGATATAAACCAGCTATAACGGTCGAAATCACGCCGAATAAAATGCCGATCAGCACGGATTCGATCTTTATAGCAGATGGCAGGCCTGCAAAGGATCCTATGGCAAAGGAGACAGCGATGCCAGATATTATTCCAATTATGCTGCTGACTACGCCCAACATGCCTGCTTCTAGAAGATACTGAATGCGAATATCGCGTGTTGTTGCACCAAGCGCCTTCATGATGCCGATCTCGCGAATCCTCTCCTTTACGGTTAGCATCATTACATTTGCGATCCCGATCCCGCCAACGACAAGAGAGATCGCACCTATGCCGGCTAGCGTGTACTTGATCATGTTCAGCGTGTTCATGAGGGATGCGAGCATATCTCTAGCTGTCGTCGCGTCGTAAGCCTCGTTTTTGTGATACCTCTCCAGATCGAGCTTTATCCTCTCCACCACCCCATCCACCCGCGCAGGATCGTCCACAGTGACTTGAAATGTTCCGTAGTAATAGTTCTCCCGTCCTAGCAGCTCTTTCATAGCCCTATGCGTCACATACATCTGCGTATTGAGATTATTTCTCCACATTCCGGAGGACACTTCTTCTTTGAGAACTCCAACAACCTTGAAGTCCATGTATCTATCATCATAGTAGATTCTGATTCTGTTTCCGGGTGAGATCTTCATCCTGAAAAGGCCGTCTGAGACGCCACTTCCTATTACGATGGAGTTGTAGTCGGATTCTGTAAGGAACCTACCCTCGGAGATCTTCGATTTGATCTCAATCTCTTTTTTCGGATCTATGCCTATCAGACTTGCCGAGGCGTTATCATCTCTGAAGTTCACCACAACATTTGCGGACGTCTGTGGTGCGACGTTCTTGACGCCGGGGATGGTCTCAATGAGCTTCGTGTCTTTGTCGGTGAATTTAGCAGGCTCTTCAGAGTCCCTGTTGGGGGGGCCGCCAAAAGTGAACTTATGAGGGACGACATTTATAACGTCGAGATCTAAAGAGCTGAACTGTGACGAGACACCAGAGTAAAGGCCTTCACCGACTGATAGCATTACCACTATCGCCATAACCCCTATTATTATGCCAAGGCTTGACATCAACGTCTTAAATCGGTCTCCCTTAAAGCCTATGGATATGATATCCAAGATATCGTACAGCTTCATTTAACTCTCCTTCGGACCCCTCTTTCGCATGTAGATGTAAACAGCTGGAATCACAAGCAACGCTGCCAGGCCTAGCAAGAGCGAGTTATTACGCTTCGGCTCAGCCCTTGGTGGAGTATACCTTGTTACGTATACATCTGATTCGTGCCACGTCTCGCCGTTCTTGAACCTCGCCACAAAGCTCAGGTTTATCGGAGCGTTAAGCTGTGTCTGCTCAGCTGGCTCAACCTTGAAGCTTATGGTGAAAACCTCATCAGGGTTCATGGTGCCGATATAATACTCTTCAGGCGAGAACCTCACGCCCTTCGCAAATGGTATGACCGTCACAGCATTTACCGTGTTCTCCCGAGGATTAGCGATATTGAGGTTCACGCTCCCCATTGTGGTCTCCTCAGCGCGCGTGAGCGTGACAGCAGCTGGATCTACCTTTACAGGTATCGTTCTTTGAATAACAATTCCGTCGTATCCGCCCTCAACCACGAAGTCCAGTAGCTGTGTACCCCTGCTGACATTCTCATCAGCCTCGATCTTGTAGTAGATCGTTATCTTGTCAGAAGGGCCAATCATCCCAAGGTTATGATAATCTTCGGTGAGCACTCTGATCGTATCTGTGCCCTTCAAACTTGTGAAATTCAGCGGTGTCGAGATAAGCGTGCTATGAGCTGATGTTCCTGCAATGGCTTCCCCACCCGCCCCATACGCTGCAGCACCATTTTCAAGCTCGATTGCAACAATCGCCTCATCGCCCGGCATGAGGACAGCTGGATCTACGCTTGATCGGATGTTCACGGGCATGTGGTAAATATAGGCGTCTGCGCATGTGGCTATCATCAGTATGGAGATTAATATTAATATACATTTCATGATGATTGCTCCATTATTTTGCCGTCTCTAATTCTGATAACACGATTGCAATTCTTTGTGATATCTGGGTTGTGTGTGACCATTATGATCGTGCGTCCCTCTTCATTCAGCTCTTTGAGTATGCCCATCACCTCCTCCGTGCTCTTCAGATCCAGATTTCCCGTAGGCTCGTCGGCGATTATTATCTCGGGGTTGTTTGCAAGCGCCCTTGCGATGGCAACCCTCTGCCTCTCGCCTCCTGAGATGTTGAGCGGGCTGAAATCGGCTCTGTGCGATATACCCAGAGCGTCCAGGAGCCGAAGCGCTCTTTGCCTTCGCCTATCTCTCGCAAGCTCGCTCAGCATCATCGGGAGCTCCACGTTCTTCAGGACAGACATACGACCTATCAGATTGAATGTTTGAAATATGAAGCCGATCTTATCTCTTCTTATCCTGGCTAGCTCCTCCTCTGATGCTTCGCTTACGTCCCTATCGAGGAGTACATAACGGCCTGATGTGGGCCGGTCGAGGCAGCCGATGATGTTCATAAGCGTGGATTTTCCGCTGCCTGAGGGCCCCATTAATGCCAGAAAGTCGCCAGCTTCTATCTCCAAGCTTATTCCCTTGAGCACGGCGAACTCAGCATCGCCTATTCTGTATGTCTTCATTATGTCCTTTAGCTCTATAACCTTCAATTCAATACACCATTGTTGTATTGCTGAGATCTAAGAACGATATATAAAATACATACCGAACGAACGATGACCGAAAGAACGATGAACGTATCGAACGTTCTGTTTCATCAGCGGACCTGTCTGAAGACGCGGGGAGAGCAGCGTGAAGGTATCAAGCATCTGGTTATTTCCATCACAGTATTCAGAGACGTCCTGTAATCCTCGGCTTCTACAAAAGTGCCATAAAGAAGATCGGTGCGAATTACTAAAGCGCAGATGAATTCAGGCGTGCTCCAAATTTGCCGTAAATTACTCTGCGAATCGATATGTTTGTTAGCTGCAATAAATTCACAGCAAAATTGGTGAGGATTAAGATGCTCGCATGTTGCAGCATTCTTGTATTAATAAATTTTATATCAAAAGAGGGTTTTAGGAATCCTCTAGTGCTGTGTGGGCTATCAAATTTATTCAACATGGTAAATGCTATTGATTTTGGTAGCTCGAGGACGCGACCAAAGCTTTTGAGCTACTGATTCAGGCGAATAGAATGCTTTTTTGGATTTGCATTCTTTCTGGTGATCTGTACGATTTGTCTGTTCTAATACAGAAAATAAACCAATCGGGAGGTCGAATACCATTGCCTAAAACATTAGTATTCACTGGCTCTCGCCATCCAAAATCGTTCGTTCGCTTATAATTTTTTAAATCGTTCGGAAAAAGGTGAGCCTGTCAGCTCAGAGGGGTCTGTGATGAGCTGACATCAAATGGGGGAATCATATGAAGTACGGAAAGATATTTGTGGCATTCTTGGCTGCGTGCCTTCTTATAGCACCAGCTCTTTCAATGCCAACAGCCGATGAGATGCAGGATAAGAACAAGACTGAGAAAGTCACTACAGATGCTGAGAATCCAGCAATGGATAAACATATTAAGACTCCAATGCCACCATCTAATAGAGATGACATGTGCCAGAAGCAGGTAATATCAGATGCACCCAGATCCATGATGGATGGAAGGTTGGACAGACCAAACGCTAAGAACGCTCCGAAGGATGACAGATGCCAGAAACAGGTAGTACCAGATGCACCCAGATCCATGATGGATGGAAGGTTGGACAGACCAAACGCTGAGAATGCTCCGAAGGATGACAGATGCCAGAAACAGGTAGTACCAGATGCACCCAGATCCATGATGGATGGAAAAATCGAAATGCCTGCAGTTCTGCCTAAAACGGGAAGCGTGTACGTTGTCATAGTACAGGCTTGAAAAGAATAGACCCGATCGGAGAGACTCGATCGGGCAATAATAATTTTATAATGAGGAATGCACAAATGAAGTTAAAATGGTTTGCAACTTTGATATTGCTAAGCTGCGCTACGATTATGCCAGCATTGTCCGAGGATCAGATCACACTGAAGGTTCATGTTTACGAAGGGAGTCTTGATGGGCCAGAGCTATCCGATGTCAAGATCACCGGCTTGGATGGTAACGGAAATAGCTTTAGTGCAACGACGGATTCGAGCGGTGTAGCTACAATCAGTGGTACAGCTGGAACCTGGCAGTTTACCTTTGAGAAGAGCGGATACGAGACACTCTATCTGAAATACGACGCCCTTCAGTCGGAAGAGACCGCTGCATACCTAGAAAAATGCTCATGACCAACAGCTCACCCAGTGGAATAAAAATAGTCGTGGTTCAGAGGCATTTGCACACCAAATACTCATGAGCCGACGTCCCATGGCTCGTGCCTCGGAGTTATTTTTCGTACCAATAAGAGCTAATTTCAGTATAGTGGGTACAGTCCTGAGCACCCCTACTATTTTTGTGATAAAGGTGCTGTGTTGAATAATTCGAATCGATGCGGTCTTCAGATGTCGATTCTTATCAAAACTTTGATTCTTATGAATTGGCCTCCGCTATTGGATTTCTGAACATTATTCAACACAGGACGTTAGGATATCTTGAGATCTTGAACCTCCTCCACAAAAACCTCTCCGTCCTCTGCGACATAGATACAAATGCTCCTGTCGAGAATGCGCCTCTTCGTCAAATTTGGCGCCCTCTCCTTCAATCTGATCAGGAGATCTATGGAGTTGATAGGAAGTTTTATGCCTCTCGCATCTGCCTCCCTGAACACACTTTTGGGCACGGTGAATAAATCCGTTCCCTCTGAGAGCCTGACGGCCACAGGCGCCTGGATGATCTTCCACTGGTCTAAAGTCCTCACAGCGCGATCTATGTTCTGCATCGCTCTCTTCTCAAGAATGCTGACATTAGCTCTTGTGGTTCCGAGCATCTCCGCTATCGCCTCCTGCGACATGCCGCTTCTTCTGAGACGGAGAACCTGGATCTGTCTATCTGTGAGAAATCCGCCATCCTTCAAGGATTAATCCTCCATTCTCGAGTCGCGGCATCCCTGCTTTGAGAAATGCCATCACATCATCAGGTCCTGAGTGGACAAGCCGCTCAAACGTTCCGGATGAGATGATCCTGCCCGACATCATAACCGCCAATCTCTCGCTCACACGTCTCGCCTGAGGCAGATCGTGTGTTGATATGACAAGAGTTAATCCCTTCTTTTTCGTTCTCAATATCAGATCCTCGATAACATTCGACGTAACCGGGTCCAAGTTGGCCGTCGGTTCATCGAGGAGCAGGAGTTCCGGTTTTACGGCCAAAGCTCTGGCGATTGCAACCCTCTGCATCTCCCCTCCCGACAGCTCTCGAGCAATCCTATGCTCATATCCATCCAGCTCAACCTCCGCAAGGGCGATGCTAACCCGCTCCTTCATCTCCTCTTTCGAGACACCCCGTACTTTGAGCCCATACGCAACATTATCATAGACCGTGCCCCTGAGCATGGCGGGCCTTTGGAAGACCATTCCGATGCAACGCCTCGCTCTGATACGCTCCACTTCGCTCTTGAGCGCCTTGCCTTTGAAGAGAAGTAGCCCACGAGAGGGATTATCGATGAGATCGATTATCCTGAGCAGAGATGTCTTGCCAGAACCTGTTGGACCTATTATAGCCACGCTCTCCCCTGCCTTTATCGTGAGATCGATCTCCTTCAGTATCGACCTTCCATCCCTCTCAAGGCATACATCCTCTAACCTTACGATCTCCATTGTTTCGTGCATTTCACCAGCCTTGAACCCTACCGATTACCATGTTAATCGCCAAAGATATTGAGAGGAGGATTATGCCGAGAGCTATAGAAAGCTCGATGTTTCCCATAGAGGTCTCAAGAGCTATCGCTGTCGTGAGAACGCGCGTGTAACCTCTTATGTTCCCCCCAATCATCATCGCAACGCCCACCTCTGAGAGTGCACGCCCGAAAGCGAGAAGCACCGCCGCCAAAACCGCCCCCCTCGCCTCCTCCAGCAGTGTCAGAATCGTCTGAACTCTCCCCGCACCCAGGGATATAGCGGTATCTCTTACCTCATCACTGACCCCGCTCAGAGCGGATATGCTCAGGCCGGTGATCACCGGTGATATCAGGACAGACTGGCCTATGATCATACCGTAGGGTGTGAAGAGAAGATCTAGGCTGCCCAGAGGGCCTGATCTCGAGAGAAGTATGAATACAAAAAGGCCAACAGTTACTGTAGGTATGCTGTAGAGGGTTTGAACTATATTGATCACAACACTTCGTCCCCTGAATTTGTAAAGATAGATCACGCTCCCCAATGGTATGTTGATCAGAGATGCTAGAAGCACAGCAGATAGCGACACGAAGAGGGAGCGCGATGTGATCTCGACAACCTCCGGGTTCAGCGAGAGTATCAGTTCGATAGCTCTAACAACACCTCTTGCTACCTCATCCAACTGCGCTCACCATCTCACAAGCACACTCGGTCTCATTGCAGCCGATCTCATCACAGTGGCCTGCAGCGGGATAGAACAAAGGTCTTCCGTATGTCTCTTCTCCGTAAGCAGCGATGATGCTCTGCCCCTCGCTGGAGGTCAGAAACTCCACAAACTTCTCAGCAAGCTCCGCATTTCCCGAGACTACGGGTATAGCAGCGTAGACGTTCAGAAGCTCCTCCCCCTCTGTCACCAGCGGCACCAGCTCTAACCTTCCCTTGTAGGCCGTATATGTGGACATATCTGTTAGCGTGTATGCCCGCTTCTCATTAGCGATGAGCAGAGTGGCACCCATGCCCTGTCCGGACTCGAGATACCATCTCCCTTCTGGTTCTATCCCAGTTTTGTTCCATATCAGTTTCTCCCGCGCGTGCGTGCCGGAATTATCCCCGCGAGATATGAAAGATACCCCCGGATTATTCTCTCCTGCTCTTGCGATCTCTCTGAAGGCCTGAGTGGCATTCAACCCCTTTATGCCAGCTGGATCTTCAGATGGCCCCACTATGTAGAAGTAGTTATAGGCAAAGCACCGCCTCTCCTTGCCATATCCCTCTGCTAGGAACTCATACTCTCTAGCTTTATCATGCACCAGGAGAAGATCGACATCGCCGCGCCTGCCCTGCTCGAGGGCGAAACCGGTTCCGCCAGAGATGATATCGACAGCTATACCATACTCCTCCTCGAAATGATCCTCTAGCTTATCGAGAAGCTTTGTGTCGTAAAGGCTTGTGGTGGTCGCTATTCTTAGACGCTCCTCCGCTATCGCCGAGCTGCAAAGCAGAGACGCCAGCAGAAGAAGCACTGCTAGATCCTTTCTCGGAGACATGGTACCCTCCTGTAAACATTTCCGTTGAAGATTTCATTCATATGTAAGCGTTTTGGTTGAAAGATATATCTATCAGAAAGCATGAAGTAGCTCAGATTGCTTTGTTGGGTCGTGTACTCGCTCTACTGAAAATCTTCACTAGAATCGAATGCAAGGGATTTATTTCCTGCCAAAGAGCTATCAGTTCACCGGTTAGCGCTATTCAGTAATCTGAGTACGCCACCCTTTTTGAATAATATTCAGAAATCCACTTGCAGAGGGCCAATTCATACGAATTAAAATTTGATAATAATCGATATCTTGCGACCGCATCATACCAAATTATTCAACAGAGCGATGACGAGGGAATCTTGATATACCGAGCTGGAGAATCTCTGGCTGGAGGGGTTTCAATCAAAGAGGAGATCTGGATCGAGAAGTACAGGCCGACGAGTTTGGATGATATCGTTGGGCAGCCTGAGATAGTCAAGCGCCTCAAGTCTTATGTAGCCACAAGAAACCTGCCACATCTCCTCTTCTCAGGCCCGCCGGGCGTCGGGAAGACAGCTGCCGCAATCAGCATAGTGCGCGAGCTTTTCGGAGAGCGCTGGAGGGATAACTTCATAGAGCTCAACGCCTCGGACGAGCGCGGTATAGACGTGGTTCGCACAAAGGTCAAGGACTTCGCCAGGATGGCGCCTTTGGGTGGCGCGGAGTTCAAGGTGATATTTCTGGACGAGGCAGATGCGCTCACAAGCGATGCCCAGTCAGCGCTGAGAAGAACAATGGAGCGGTATAGCGCCACGTGCAGGTTCATACTATCATGCAACTACTCCTCCAAGATCATAGAGCCGATACAGTCGAGATGCGCTGTCTACCGCTTCAGATCTCTGACGCCAGAGGCCATCGAGAAGAGAATAAGATACATAGCTGCTCAGGAGGGCATAGAAGTAACAGAAGATGGAATTGAGGCCATAAACTACGTCGCAAGGGGAGATATGCGTAAGGCCATAAACGCTCTACAGGCAGCTGCGCTGATAAACGAGAAGGTGGACATGAACACGATCTACCAGATAACATCTACGGCAAGGCCTGAGCAGATAAGAAATCTGATAAAGACGGCCATATCTGGTGATTTCGCAAGCGCTCGGAACGAGCTCGATGATCTTCTCCTGGTCCAGGGCCTCTCCGGCCAGGATGTTGTGGTCCAGATCCACCGCGAGATGCTCGATCTCGATGTCCCTGATGCGGATAAGGTCAGGCTAATAAACAGGATAGGCGAGACGGATTTCAGGATAACAGAAGGTGCCAACGAGAGGATCCAGCTAGAGGCCCTGATCGCCTACATGACCCTCACAGGGCTTTCCAAGGCGGCAAAGTGATATAGAATAACAGAAGCAGCGGACATTTATAAAAGATCGGTTGGTTCGGCGCACAGATTGCATAATACGCCGAACTATTAGCAGCAAGACTCTTCAGATCTTCTGGATCTCCTCGGGTGTTGCTATCTTGACGCCCTTCTCGCTCAAGACCTTCTTCGCCGATGGGATATCATCAACGCGCATTATCAGCATCGCCTTCTCCGATTTCGCTGTAACAAATGCGTAAGCATAATCGATGTTTATGTTGCTCTCTCCAAGGGTGCTGACTATCTCATAAAGGCCGCCAGGCGTATCCCTCATCTCCACCGCCAAAACATCTGTCATGGAGACTGTGAAGCCTGATTTGCGCAGCACATCGTAGCCCTTCTGCGGGTCGTCGACGACCATTCGTATAACACCAAAATCACCGGCCTCGGCGATGGTCATGGCCCGTATGTTCACACTCGCATCTGACAACGTCTTGGAGACCTTGGCCATCCTGCCAGGCTTGTTCTCCACGAACAGAGATATCTGCTTGATCTCGCTCATAAAACCACATCCCTTACAACTTTCTAGTGTCTATGACCCTCTTTGCCTTTCCCTCCGAGCGCGGTATCACGCCGGGCTCCACGAGCTCAACCGCAGCGGATATGTTGAGGACGGTCTTCAGCTCTTTGGAGATCCTCCTGTTCAGAGCCATGAGATCGCCTATCCTGTCGCTAAATCCTTTATCCGTGAGCTCGATTCTTACCTTCATCACATCAAGTGGCCCATCACGACTCACGATTATCTGATAGTGTGGCCCAACCTCGGGGATCTTCATCAGAACCGATTCGATCTGGCTCGGGAAGACATTTATGCCGCGGATGATAAGCATATCGTCCGTTCTTCCAAGGATCCTCATTATCTTCGGATGTGTGCGTCCGCATTCGCATGGTTCGGAGTCTTTGATGGTGAGATCTCCTATTCTGTATCTTATCAGCGGCATCGCCCACTTGTTCAGGGTCGTCACAACAAGCTCGCCTCTCTCACCATCTTCCACCGGCTCACCTGTGTTTGGATCTATGACCTCTATGAGGAACATGTCGGCCCAAACGTGTATTCCGTTCTGATGCTGACACTCGGTGAACAGCGGCCCGCTTATCTCGCTTGTTCCGTATATGTCGTAGGCCTTGATCCCCGTGCTCTCCTCTATCCTCTTTCGGGTCTCGAGAGACCAGGGCTCTGCGCCGAATATCCCGACCCTGAGCTTTGTGTCGTCTCTGATGGAGATGCCCATCCGCTCGGCGACCTCGGCTATGTGTAAGAAGTAGGATGGCGTGCATGCAATCGCTGTGCTCTCTAGGTCCTGCATGAGCTCTATCTGTCGCTCTGTGTTGCCGGTGCTTGTTGGCAATACCGCCGCACCAATACGTTCAGCACCGTAATGCAGCCCGAGCCCGCCGGTGAACAGACCGTAGCCATATCCGACCTGAATGACATCATTCCTCCCAAGTCCGATGGATGTCAGCGCTCGAGCAAGCGACTCGGTCCATGTCTCGATATCCCCTTTCGTGTAACCCACGACTGTGGGCTTGCCTGTTGTGCCGCTTGAGACATGATACCTCACAACCCAGTTCTTGGGAAGGCAGAACATTCCAGTGGGATATGTATTTCTAAGATCGACCTTTCTCGTGAATGGAAGTTTTGTTACATCGTCCAGCTCTTTGATATCATCAGGCGTTACACCAGCCTCGTTAAATCGCTGCCTGTAAAAAGATGAGTGATCGTAGACGTATCTAGCAATAGCCTTCAAACGGTCCAGCTGAAGCGCTTTAAGATCCTCAACAGGCATGCGCTCTATATGCGGATCCCAGTATCCCGACATCAAGATCTACCACTCTGCTATGAAGTACATCTATGATAAAAAAGAATCGATGAACCCTTCGCAAACTTCTAACTGCGTTTCCATTTGCTCTCATGCAAACTTCTCCATTCAGAATCGAGAATCACTTGATGATTCCTATTTGACTTGCGGGTCGTGTACTCGCTCTACTGAAAAATCTTCACTAGAATCGAATGCAAGGGATTTATGTCCTGCCAAAGAGCTATCAGTTCACAGGTTAGCGCTATTCATTAATCTGAGTACGCCACCGACTTGCGGAGATGTCCGAATAAGGATTAAGTGTTTCTGAAACGCAGAAGCTGTAAAGGTCCAAATTTCTGGCCTCAGCGCTTATCCGGACACACCTTACTTGCGTCTCAGCCATCTTTTTCGTCTCCAAATGTCTATTTAGATCATTTAAGTCCAAACTTTCGTAATCTGACATGGTTTCATCATGTTTTGTCCTGTTTATAGAGATGGGGAAGAGTAGGGGTAGCAAAGACTCCGGTCTTCAGGCCAGAGAGGAAGTCACGCGGTTTAGTACCATCGTGCGACGATTCCTGAGGTAGCATTCGATTAATCGAGCCCACTTCTCTGATTCAAGATCTCTGCACTCTGCTGATTACGGCAGCTGCCAGCAGTGGAAGGGTTATTGTGGCATCTCCGTAGACTGTGACGTATCTGGCATCGTGGGCAATCTTTCCCCACGATATCGCCTCTGAGAGTGTCGCTCCTGAGAGGCCTCCTGCCTCTGGATGGTCTGTGGTGAGCTGGATCGCAAGCCTGAAGCTGTTTGGTGTTACAAGCATCGACTGCAGGGCGAAGTTCTTCGGGACGCCCCCACCTACAATCACTATTCCGGCCCTCTCCGATTCGTAGCATATATCCACGATCTCCCTTACATCCTCCAGGACGTCGAGGTTCAATCGCTTAGTCTGCCTATGAAGCCATGCCTGCAAGCCTAACATCGAGTCTGTGATCGCAGGACAGAAGACTGGCACTCCAGAATCGCTGGCGCTCCTGAGTATGGATCTCTCGTCATTTATCTTCGATCCTATATCTCTTAGAAGCTCTCTGCCCGAGATTCTATCTTCTCCATCCGGAAGTATCCTCTGGACGAGCTCCTCGAATCTCACGAAGTCCTCGTCCGATATGTATACATCGTATATTCTCGCTATTCCCTCGCTTCGCAGCTCGTAATCATCGACATCCGAATATCCCAGACGGTGATGGCTGAAGGACTCCACTATGTCGTGAACTATATTCGCGCCGGTCGTGATGAGCACATCTATCATCCGGCTTCTTATCAGCTCAGATATCAGATCTCTCATGCCTGCAGGCACCATAGCCCCCGCGAGCGTTAAGAACTTCCTGTAATCCCCTTTGATCATCTCCTCGTATATCTCGGCCGCCTGGGCCAGCCGGCGGGCGCCAAAACCACAGCCCTCCATGCCTCTTACAAGCTCATCCACACTCATGCCGGGCTTTATCGAAAGCTGTCGAACGAAGACCATCTCGATCGCTCCATGATTGAAATCCTTACGCGAGCATCCCTCTCACGGCGCAGGGATTTTATGTTATGGTGAGAAGATGCCTCTGAACCATTCCACGAGTTGGGTCGTGAGTGCTTTTCGCGAGAGAACTTATGAACGGCTGCATTACAGCTTTCACCTTGTGAGTTCAAAACTTCAGTTATGCACAAGTTCCTGCTCATTCGAAGAGATGACAGGTCTCATATCATCCCCAGCTCCGAGAGCCTCTCCGGAAGATATCTCTTTGTGACGAAGTCAAGCCCTTTGCCCGCAAAGGCCTGCTGCTCTGCCTTCTTCTTGAGATCTATCTGCAGCTGTATCTGCCTCTGCCAGTAATCACTGCTGAATCTAGGATCCGTCAGCTCTGACCTCAAGGCATGGAGGTCCTTATCTGTGAGTTTGTCTGTGGAGAGGTTGTACTCAACGATATCTGTGGGCTGTACCCCAAGAAACTTCGCATCTGGTGTCGCGAGATGCTCAGAGAGATGGGCGCTCTTTATCGCACCGTAGGCGACGCTGGCGAATATCCTGTAACTCCACGGATCGCCATCTGTGAAGACAGCTACAGGCAGGCCGAGCTCTGTGTTGAGCCTTTTGATGAATCGCCTGGTCGATCGCGCGGGCTGGCCTTTGAGATGTACCAGTATCGCGTCGAACTCCTCATCAAAACCGTTCTCTATCAGCCTGGCATACATACCACCGGTCTCAACCGCTATGACCATCTTGGCATCGTGCTCGAGAAACTCCACGAAATCGACATTGAAGGGTATCTGGTAACCGGCCTCACCGATATCCTCCTGGCAGTGTATCTCCCGCTCGCCGCGCCTTGTACGCTCTCTGATCCTGAGCGGGCCGAAGACCGCTGCGCCGTCCTCCTCAGGCCGCACATGAAAGTCCTCTCTCTGGAGGCCGGTGATTATCTCGAGATCCTCTATGAGACGATCGCTCTCGTCCTGCTCCGCGAACTTTGCCAGCTCCCAGTTCTCGGATATGTAATAGATCTCCCTCAGTGTCGATGCCCGATTGCCTTTGAGGTGCTCTTTGATGAGCAGCTCAATCAGATAAACAGTCTTTAGAAGGGTCCTGGCCCCCCGAATCGTCTTAACGCTTCGTACGCTCTCCTGATCCCCGTAAACCCAGACATCATCCTTCGTGCTGTACTCGATGTTCTTCTTAGTCCTGGTGGGAAGAACGAGATAGGGGGGCATGCCCTTCTGAAACTGATCGTACAGATCCTTGGCTACAGATAAAAGCCGGCTCTCCGCAGTTCTCATCTGGACAACACCCTCGCACCAGTCACCATCTCAGAGTCCAACCCCTCCACAACTGCCTCAGGCATTTTTATCGGATGATCTTTTATGGTGTACATCAATGAGATCCTCTCGCCGGCGCGAATCGAGATCTTCCACTGATAGTCATAGCCATCCGCCATAGACACCTTTATCGCAGGCGGGTTTACATCCATGGCCTCCACAGGCAGGATCTCATGCAGCTTGAAGCTTTTCTGCGCCGATGTGTTGTTCTCAATATCTATTCTTACTTTTATAAGGCCGTCTTCGTGGAGGAGATCTCTTTTGACGAGGATGTTTCCCATGATTCTGGCCACGACCGGTGCTATATCGGGCTTCTCAAGACCCAGGATATCGGATAGTTTGCACGCCATCTTAGGAAGTATCTTGCTTATGATCTCCTCCTTCTCCCGCCTCTCCGAGAGGGCCTCCTCTCTGGCCAAGAACCTCCTGAGCCTTCTGCCGAGATCCTTCAGGGCGAGATCTATCTCGAGAAGTACCTCAGGTATATCCGCTATAGCATCCTTCGACTCGGATGTGAACGGTATATTTGTAGATGCCACATGTACCAGCAGAACAGCGGGTCCGACTGGCAATCCACCACCAGGCTGCTCGAGTCCGTAGTTTCTCCAGGATATCCTCTCTATGGCATGGGTTATGGCACATGCGCCCTGCTGGTATATCAGGGGCACGCGGTTTGCAAACCTCAGTATTTCCAGCCGCTCATCGCGCTGAAGCTCTCCGCCGTACACTATACCAGCCTCGACCAGAAATGGATTTCCAGCGTATACCGCTACAGGCCTCGAGACGGTGGCGATGAAGTCCCCTCGGTACTCTTTTGCGAGTCCGGATCTTATGAGATCCTCTCCGATTGGAGAGAGGCAGTCGACGGGCGGGGATTTTATCTTTATGCTCTTGAGCGCATTAAATAGACTTTTAGCCTGTTCGTAGTCAAGGGATCGCGGATCCATCGAGGGGTCCAGGCCGGAGATGCTGCATATCTCTTGAGTTGATATGTTGCCTATGGATGAGAAGGACTCCCTCAGGAAGCTCGATAGCTTTCTCCTCTCCGTGTAACGCAGCATCTTCGTGAGCTCGCCCAGCTCTATCCCGGCAGGATGAGGTTTTATCTCGAAGGCCTTCTTGGGCAGCCTCTCTGTGGCCCTCTCGAACCTCTCCACAGACCCGTCTGGCTCAACCAGAGTTATTCTTGCATGCGGATTTACTATCGCAACGTTCTTGAGGTAGCTGTAAACAGACTGTCTCCTCCCCCTTACATACGAGCCCTCGATCTCGAGCTCTACGCGCGTCCCTCTGGGTCGATCCCAGTCGATATCCTCTTCACGCAACACCTCCGGCTCGTTCTTGGCGGTATTGATTATCACCTCGATGTATCTCGCTGGTCTGCTCGGAGATGTCCTGGACGTTATCCTCGCGGGTTTTCCTGTGGTGAGCTGCGAGTAGAGCACGGCTGCTGATATGCCTATCCCCTGCTGCCCTCTGCTCTGTCTGAGGACGTGAAACCTCGAGCCATAAAGGAGCTTTGCGAAGACCCGAGGAATCTCAGAGGGGACGATTCCGGGGCCGTTGTCCTCAACGATCACATGATAAAGATCGCCGCTCCGCTTGATATGAACGAAGATATCCGGAAGAATTTCAGCATCCTCACACGCATCAAGGGCGTTGTCAACGGCTTCCTTGACGCATGTGAGGAGGGCACGAGGAGCAGAATCAAATCCCAGGATCTGGCGGTTCTTCTCGAAGAACTCGGCCACAGATATTGACCTTTGCTGTTTCGCAAGCTCCTCAGCTATCTCCATACTCAGAGCTCTGCTCCAACAACTGTCTGTGTCGCTGTTACGTTCTCGATCTCTCTTATCGCATCAACAATACGATTCAAGGTGCTCAGGCCTTCGACCTCTATGATCACGACAAAGTCGAACTCTCCGAAGACATGATAGACATTCTTTATGCCAGAGATCTCACGCAACGCATTGTAGACTGGCTTCTCCTGTCCAGGCATCACCTTTACCATTGTTACTCCAATCACCATCGCTTCTCACCATTTTTGTAGGCTACTGTATATTTTTACATCCAAGTTTTATATCTCTGTCGATCCAGCTGGGGGCCTATCACCTGATTGAGGTCTCATAGAAGTACGGTACGAAAATGCCTCCGAACCATTTTCCTTCCCACGATGACCTCGGGCCATGGGTGTTTTTCATAGGATCGACTGTGGATAGACTTTAACATTCTCTCAAACCTGAAAAACGGTTGTTTCTGCTTCCCTCCTAGTTCATAGAGATGTGGGCAGGGGCAGCGGAGACTCCCCTCTTCAGGCCGGAGTAGTTGACTGCGATTTTTAGCTCAGGACTTCAGATGTCTATCTCATCTATATCGTTGTTCTGCAGATCGGCAAGACTGCTTATGCGTTTTGCTCTTGTTTGCTTTCTGGAAGTCTCAATTTCATTCGTTTTTACGGATTTAGTGTCAGTCTTCTTTTGCAGATCAGCTGTCTCTCGGAGAGGGGGGTATTCATAGTCATCCGTCTTCTTTTCGTATACCTCGAGCTCCTCGTGGAGCTCTATGAGATCATCGCCAGGTGTATCGGAAGCATTCACGGGAATATCAACGTACGACTCCTGTGGCACGTCCTGCGCAGAGACGACATCTGCCTGAATCGAGCTCAGGGCGTTGATTACCATCTGCCGGTACTCCTCGGGATCTGTGATGTAGTGGCTCTTAGCCCTTCTGCAATCCTCTGTCGTGGGTGACTCCGGGTGATACAGGGCGCCCTGCTGGAATTCCGTGCTTTGAGGTACATCGATATTCTTGATCAACTCCAACCTCTCGATGGTCCTCTTGGCAGTTTCCAGTATCCACTTATTGCGAGTCTCTAAATCAACCCTCTGTATGGACTCCGCCCTGACGGATGTTATCTTCCTGCCGTCCTCGGTCTCGTAGATGGATGGCTTGCCCACAACAGCTACAAATGCGGGAATATCGATCTCCGCAAGCGCCCTCGATGCTTCTGGCTGGTACTGACCCGCGTATATCAAAATGCTGCCTGTGGGATCTGCGAGCCTTCCGCGCCAGTACTCGGCATCCTCTCCGATATCATCCCTCTCGATCAGCGTTCCAACCAAAAACACACGGTTACACCTGGCGCCTGTCGGCGTCAGAATATACTGAGGTGCATACTGGTATTCGTTGCCCTCTCTGAAGGAGAGATCAGACCTCCTGAGCTCTTCGATGAATACCCTCCTGGCGACCTCCCTTGCGTACATCACAGACCCTCCGCTCTGCTTAAGATCTGTTTTATATCCTCCTTCCGGAAGGGCATCTCTTTTATCTCCTCGACCAGAAGGTATCTATCCCTCACCGGACCTGTGACCTCGAAGTACCTTCCTATGAGCTTATCCTCTATCAGGGACAATACCACCTCGTGGTCCAGCGCCTCCATAGCCATCTCCTTCGCCTCCTCCATCGTCAGGCCGATTAGCTCCTCCACCCGCTCGCGGTTGATCAGGATGTCCTGTACCATAAGCCCGTCGTCTATTGCAGCCTTCACGCGGAGATCGTAAACTCCATCCACCTTCCCGTGCTCCGCGCACATGCCCTTCGCCAGTGGCCTCCTGCAGGTGGGGCAGCGTTTGATCAGACCAGAGCCCTTCTGGATATCTACAATAGCGCCTGCGAACCTTCTGCTCAACATCACCTCTATCGGCTCGTCGGTCTCCTCTACGATCGTGCTTCTGTTTATCTTGACGCTGTATCTGCCCTGAAACTCATCGGTAACGACATTTTTCAGATAGTAGCTCTTTCCCTCAACGAGATCCGGGAGGCCGGACTTGGCCCATTTCACGAACTTCACGACGCCGGTCTCATCGCCCAGCAGGCCCTGTTGCTGGATGGATTCGCTGGGCGACTCCCAGAGCTGGACGACCTTGGCCTTGAGGTTTATCCACATGCCGGGCTCTTTGATATCTACGACCCTGTAATCGACTGAACCGCTAGGTGTAGCGACAGATTCTATCTCCCTCTCCAGCTCGGAGATCTCGGTGCTTCTGTTTATCTTGACGCTGTATCTGCCCTGAAACTCATCGGTAACGACATTTTTCAGATAGTAGCTCTTTCCCTCAACGAGATCTGGCTGTCCGGACTTGGCCCATTTTACGAATCGAATATGTCCGGTCTCATCTCCTAGGATTCCAGACTGCGATATCGCTGGTGTATTAGATTCGAATAGATTGAGGACCTTTACCTCTAGATCTACCCATCTTCCCGGCTCTCGTATCTGTCCGACCTTTAACTTCTCGCTTCTCCTCGCCGGAAGTGCGATCCCCTTCTCCTTTAAATAGTAGTTCAGAACGCTTCTCTGAGCGTCCCTCGCTGGAACCTGAAATTTATCCACAAGAAGACGGTATCTCTTCTCCACTTCCTCACTATCAACTTCTATTCCAAGCTCCCTGAGCCGGGATAAAATCTGCTCAATATCTTTCATGCAATCCAACCTCTAGTTTTCTTTGAGAGGTGAAACCAGATATGTTTGCATGATAGATAAACTCATGGTGTGCGGTGCGAAAGTAATAGGTGGCGCGAAAGTGATAGAGGGCGTATCAATCGCTGGACGAAAGAGATAGTAGTAATCGAGGTCACATATGATCGAGGGTTCCTAAAAACCCACCTTTTTGATATAAAATATTATTAATACAAGTACGCTGCAACAAGCAAGAATCTTAGGTCGTGTACTCGCTCTACTGAAAAATCTTCACTAGAATCGAATGCAAGGGATTTATTTCCTGCCAAAGAGCTATCAGTTAGCGTTATTCGGTAATCTGAGTACGCCACCGATGACTATAGGGATTCAAATATTCCTGGCGAAAGCCGCTTAAAAATATCAATCTACCTCTGCTGTGTTGAATAATGTTATATCCCATCACCACGATTGTTGATTGGAGCTATTGGCGATGAATGGGAATGAAGCATCAAAAGGTCGCAACTGGCGGGACTATAACGAATCTTTGGTTAAGCGCGGCGAGATGTATTTGACCTTCGACTTTCTGGAGAGCTGGGAAAGAGATCTTGAGGAGCTTAATCGCGGCAAGCTTGGGAGGAAGTATG